>Ga0105356_10006277_pt1 | contig 11099 bp, 3 predicted proteins | sample GOMGulsemesocosm_3_FD_83502 | JGI IMG/M metagenome (GOLD analysis project Ga0105356, IMG submission 83502) | Methane-oxidizing microbial communities from mesocosms in the Gulf of Mexico - GOM9D Gulf of Mexico | ecosystem: Environmental > Aquatic > Marine > Cold seeps | place: Gulf of Mexico...
CAGAATCAACCCGATTATTGAGCCGACCTCAGCCATTTCATGCATACCAATTAAAAATGGAACCTGACTTAACATAAGCAGTATAGATATACCACGATATTTCATAATTACCTCACAAGACCTAAACTAAAATTCAAAGCAACTCATTAACTTTTATTAATTAAGTAATCAGTAGTATGGTTTATTGCATCATGCATGAACTGTATTGGTTTAGGTGCATAGTAATTTATTGCTTCTGTATATATATCAAATCCAAGCTGGGAGTTAGAAGACGCCGTTGCAGCTGGGTTTGTAACCGCATCATATCCCCCAAAAAACACTGATGAAACACCCAATACAGCAGAAACTCGCGCTAATGGAATAGCAAAAGTTGCAGCTTTACCCAAGTATTCTGCCGCTTCTGCTGGTGTCGTTTCATAATACTCATCTGTCGAAGGCGCATTTGCAGCATTTGCCAAGTAACCTTCTGCCGTTCTCCAGCTATTATTTGCGATTTGGGGCTGATCATCTCCACCTTTATACACTCTACCCACCTCATAATTATACAAATGTATAATAGCCCCTGTCATGGCCCCTTGCGCAAAGTCACCTCCTGTAGCATCCGCTGCGACTCCAGACAAAGTCGATACAATCACGGTATCGATATAAATATTGTCTGTCGTTGCCAATCCTTCACCACTCTTAGCCGCAAGTCCCGCAATCGCACCATGAATAAACTTATCACCTCGCAAATCAGAGATAGCACCCTGTGTAACCATATGTGCCGCTGTTACCTTGGCCCACTCAAGGTCGCCACCTAGAAGTCCTGCCTCTTTTCCTATCCACCCATGCGCAATGGAATACGTCAGTCCTGCCGATGCCACAGCTATACCGGCATTTTCCATGGATTTACGATCTATTTTCCCACTCTTCAAATAGCTAATGCTAAGACTGGTAAGACCAGAATTCACCATAGCGGTATTAACGGTTGTGGTTCCCGCTGCAAAAGGTGTTGTGCTTGGATTCATCATGGCCACTTGTAGAAATACAGTAGAGGCCATTTGCAGTTGTGGGTTATCGCCATAGTGTGTCCATGCGAAAACGGCAAGAGCGATAGCGGTAACGTAATGCCCAGTAGGATCACGACTGGCCACTGGATTACCGCGCACATAAGAGTAACGGTTATGATCCAGCGGCGTGTATAAATCGGGCACAATACTATCCGCCGACATAAAGCGACCAATTACTGGGTCGTACAAGCGTGCATTCATGTTAATGAGGCCCAGCTCTTGAATTTCTTCATGTGAGGTGAAGCCGCGCACGCCCGTCATCTCCATAGCCGATAAGCCTGCGGTAAAGCGCGATAAAAAGGCATCGGCTTCGCCTGTTTGCTCAAACTCAGTCCACAAATCTGCCCCTAGGTCGTCACTGTCACTTTGTATCATGCCTGCGCCGAGTTTAGCGGCTTGGTAACTTTCGCCTTGTGCCTGAGCCTGTGCTTCTAATAAATCATCTACTTTTTCACCGTAAGGTGAGAAGAACTGGCGCGCCAAGATGTTCATGCGCGAGTCGGTAATGAGCTCACCGCTGCCTAGAATATCGCGATGCACATATGAAATACTGTCGGCAGACATGGCTTGCTCGGTTGCATCCATTGCTGTTTCTTCTATTTTTTCAAATACCGCCACTTGGTCATTGTCATGGAAAATCGTGTAGCGGTGAACCGTTTCAGTTATACCATCACGTGTTCTTTCGATCAGTTCATAACCTGGGTTCACATAGTAGCGCGTCTCAATGGCGGTTTGTTTAACCTTACGGTTATGGCTGGCGTCATACGTAAAGTTAACCGTTTGTGCACCTGTCATTTCAACACTGGCGGCTTTATTAAACGAATTCCATATATAGGTGCGGCCATCCCCAGTTTTCAAATTACCGTTATTATCGTATACATAATTTGTTGTCACACCATTATGGGTACGAGAATCCAATCGATTCGTATCCGTGCTGTATATCATGTCGCCTGCGCTGGCTTTGTAGGTAAGGTTGCCTACATCATCATGCTCATAATAATGATCGGTCGCGCTTAATTGGTTTTCGCGGGCAACGGTGGACGTGCTGCCACCCGCTGGGTCGTATGCTTCATCATTGATGGTTTGGCTCAAGTTCCAGTCACTTAAGCGACCCTGATTATCATCGTAAGAAAATGTCTCTTGCGTATTAATATCAAAGGTACCATCTGTATGAGCACTGGAGTCAATTTTACTGGTAATGCGGCCACGCTGGTCGTACTCGTAGGCTAAATCACGAATAGTGGAACCCGCCACAACACCGGTGCGAATATTACTAACAAGGCCCGTTTCATTATTAATATCACGATGGGTATATAAGCCATTACCAAACAACTCTGTTTGCAAATGACCTTCTGGTGTGCGGTTGGCCGCATGCCAAACCGTTAATTGGCCTTGGTTGGTGGCCAGGGTGGCCTGTGATGTGAGTAAGCTATCTAAACTGGCCGCATCAATAATGCCCATGCTTTGCTCAATCAATGCAAGGCTTGCTTCTGCGGTCATTAAATCGCTGTTAATGCCGTTGTCTAATGATTCCATTTCGGCTTGTGCGGCGGTGATAGCCGTGCCCAACACACCGTAGTAATGATCACGCTGTTCGGTAAAGTAGGTGACCGCTTCGTTGGCGGTGATTTCTACTTGAATAATGCGGATTTTTTCCACCGTTCCAGGAATCATAATGGTGATGCCATCCATCATAATGGGGACCAATACGTCCTCTGTGTAGGGCTCTTCCACTGGCTTGAAGTATGTGCTTAAAGGCGAACTCTGATAGGCAGTTAGCTCGGCTCTAGGTTGAATGGCCTGTGTGCATAAGGAGTTTAATACTGTGGTATCTACATGATTAATAAGTAAATTACAGCCCTCATATTCAAGAGTAGCGGATTGCAATTCCAGTGTAAGCTGAGTTTTCAGTTCCACATGGCATGGATCAGAATAACCCACCCCTAATCTCCCTACACGGCACTCTCCAAATTCCCCAATACCATTCAGCAAAGACAATAATGATTGCTTTTCAGTTTCAAACAAAGGTTCTAATTCACTAAGCTCTTGCTCTAGCACTAAAATAGCATCTTGAATTTCGTTGGAGGTCATATCTGCAATCGAACTTGTCGTTGCAGTACCCAGGTAAGTATTATATTCGTAGGTTTCAGCCAAATATAAGTTCTCATAACCAATGGCGGCCTGTTCATAAAAACTGGCTGGATTAATCGATGCAATCGGACCAGTTGCCATGTCTGATATCAGCACGGCCTCTGTATCGGTTTGATATTTTGCACAATACTTGGACGGCCCCCAGCCGTGGTGACTTTCACAATAGGTATTAGTGTAATAATAGTATTCACCATCGTCTAAGCTGGCGTCATACCTGAATGTTTGGCCACCGTATTGCTCACTTAATTCTAGGGCTTTAGCGGTTAATACCCTATACAAGGTAAAATATTCTTCTGCGGCCACTTTGTGGGCTTCTGCTATTGCACTCAAATCGGCGAGCTCTTGCGTGACCTTTCCTAATTGCCCTACAAAGTAAGTATATTGATTGTGGTACTCAACGGCTTTTTTCTGATGATATTCAGCCCGTGCCAGTGCTTGCGCTTGTAAGGCTCTAAGCCTATCAATTTCAGTGTTAAGCTCTGTTTGTTGTTCTGCTAGAAATTCAAAATTCACATCTTGAAAATCACTGGCCAATAGACTGACATTTTGCAACTTGCCAATATTGTCATACTTATGGAAAACACTAATACCACTAGGCTGCACGGTTTCGATTAATTGGCTGTAGTCATTGTATTTAAAACCGGTTGTAAAGCTTTTGCCATTAACCGTTAATGCTTCGGATGACACACGACCTAGACTATCGTATTGCCACGTTTTGTTTGCTTCTACACCATTCTCTGAAGAAGGCTGACCTTTTCCGTTGCCGCTTGTGTAGTAGCTCCATGAGGTAATACCCTCTGGCGCTATACGGCTGCCTTTGCGACCCAATACGTCGTAGCTATAGGTGGTGATTTGGTTATTGGCATCTTTTTGATACACCAGTTCACCAAAGGCATTGTGCTTATACTCCCAGTATCCCATTGAAGGGGCTGATTGATTTTCTTTAAAACCCCTGGTGTCATAGTTAACAATGGTTTCAAGAGAGCCTGCAGTACGAGTAATGTGTAGATCACCAATAGGGTTGTATTCATACTCTATGGTCAGGCCGTTTTCAGTAACAGACTTGGGCTTCCCGTGAATGCCGTTAACGGTTGTTTTTGAGTAGTCGCTGTAGCTTACTGTCGTGCTGGTGCCAGTGTAGGCATAGTTAACGATTAGCTCAGTGCCATCAGGCCCCATTTTGGTTTCAACTTCAGGGCGGCCCGTGGCGTCATAGGCCATAGTGATCCAATAAATTGAATTACTTAAACCACCAACCTGTGAATAATAAGGTCGCGATTGCGCCGTTTTATAACCGTATTTATCATAGGTGCTGGCCGTATTAACAATGCGCTGGTTAGCTTGCGATGAAAAACCCATGCTTTGTGTGCGTACAGCTCGCCCCTGGGCATCGTAATAAACCGTTGCCCAGAAATCGCCAAAAGCAGAAGGACTTTTTTTAGTTTCGGTGATTTTATACACCACGGGGTTATAGTAATCGAAACCAGGTAGTGTATTTGCTGGGCGGTTTAATGCGCTGTTATCTTCTTCCGTGGCCCAGTCGTAAGTCCATGTGGTTTGATTATCATCCGGTGCATCTACACTGGTTTTTACACAATGATCGTTATAGCCAGTTTGTGTTTTACGGTCTGCAATATCGGTCACAAATTCCACCGCGCCACATTTAGCATGGTATTCATAGGTTACGGTTTGATTAAGTGCATTGGTTTCGGTGAGTACGCGACCCAAATCATCGTAGGTTTTTGTTACAAAACGGGTCTGTGTTGTACCGTCTGTTTCCGCCATACCGGTGGTTTCAACACGCTTCGGGTAGCCTGTGTCAGTGAAGTCGCTATATTCTAGGATAACGGCATTTGTGGCTCCTGCCTGAATGGTTTCTTTTGTTAACACGCCATCGGTATAAACAAAGTCGACGGTTCGAGTAACGGTTTCCCCTGCTTGTGTATGGGTAACGGTTTGCTTGTTTGCACGGCCCAAAATCCAGTTTGTGGTATCATTTTGGTAAATGCTTTGTGTGACGGTGGACAGGGATTCATCGGCATAGGTTTTATTTAAAGTGACCCGTTGTGGGCGACCATAGTCATCAAATTGGTCATTCGTTGTAGAACTGGTACTTATTAAAGCCCCTTCCAAGTCATATTGCTTTGATTCTGTTTGATCTAGCACCAAACGGCGGGTGTCATTGTCTAGTTCTTTAACACTAAAACCATTACTCTGATATTTAACCAGTACATCATTGACGTATTGCGAGGATTCTTTTTCTTGCCCAAACAATTTAGTGTCTGTATAAAATTTGGTTTCAGCCCTTACGTTACGGTCAGCTTGTATCTCTGTCATGGAGGTAAAACCGCCAATACCTTCTACTGGGTTAACCAGATATCCTCCGTAGCGATAATCGACTCGTTTGCTATAAACCGTGCCATCAATTCCGGCTACTGTTGCAACATCCGTCTCTAAACTAGAAACCACACGTGCATTATTAGGGCGTTCGATAAAACCGTCTGGAATATCCTTAGCATCATCGTATAAATTATCTAACAGTAGGTTTTCATAGGTAACACGGGTGCTTAAACCGTAGCTGTCTATCACTTGTGTTAATAATGCCGACGCCCCAAAGTTATCGTTGGTGGAGCACACAATGCCAGAAATACTGCGATAACAGAATTCAGAATAGCCATCGCCGTTTAAGTCGCCAACTTCAATTAAGTTACCATAGGCCGCACGTACGGTTTGAAATCTAAAGTGAGTACGATTACCCCCAAAGATCTTATGCATGAAGCTGGTCCACTGCTCTACTAATTCATTATCAGCCACGATATCAGGGAATATTTTTAAGCGGTCTTCAAAGTCTTGGAACCCAGTGCCTGTGTTATAAGCACATTGTTCAATTTCAGAATGGATAACGCAGACATCTGAGCGACCATCTAGGTTACGATCAATAAATCGAAACGATGAAATTTTGGCATTGCGCTGTTCATCTTCACGTTCGTTTCCACTATAGGCAGTAAATAAGCTAGTAAGGTCAAGCCAAGGTGAAGCAGAGAGGAACCCTGCCCCCGAATTAATATGGCATAACAATTCATTAGCCACTACATAACAAATATCAACCAGCTTATCGCCATTGAGGTTGGCATATTGAAAGCCAGAGATTAACGCTTTGGATTTGAGTGACGCTTCATCGTTTGTAGTGATTAAGGTTTGTTGCTCTATTGGATTTGTCACCACAGCTGATGATGGTAGGGCTAAAACCGTTATTAAATTTTCTAAGTCAATCAGCACTTGTGGTGACCCATAGCTTAGTTCTTTTGTGCTGGGATCGGTTGAGGCATATTGACAGGTAAGGCCTAGCTGAGACTCGGACACCCAGCATAGATCTTGGTCAAAATCACCGTCGATGTCTACCCACGTGGCCGATGGGTAATTAATTTCGTATTCGTGCTGTTTACTGGTGCAAACAGGCCCACTTTTCCCCCCGCACACTGCTGCGTTGTCGTAAGTCCAGCTGGCTTTTCTAACAAAATCAGGCTCTGTGAAGGTATGTAGTTTTGTTGTAAAACCATTACTACTGCCTGCATAACAGTGGTATTGCAAGTTACTATCATAGCCACATACATCTAAATACTCATCATCATTAATGCGCTGCAACAATGTTTGCGATTGCTCGTTGGTGATGCTGTTGGTCCAGTAACTAATGTCGGTAAAGCTACTGCCATTGCTAAGACCACAACGCACACCCTGTTCGTCGGTGATGCAAAAGTCTGCTTTGCCGTCGGCATTTAGGTCTTGTAAATTTAATGCACCATAGGCTTTATAATCGCCTGCGTCTTTGCCTTCGCCGTCTGTTTCTGCTTTTGCATCTGACTTATATCCTAAATCTATACTCCATGAATCTAGCGCCTCATAGCCGATGCCATTAAATAGGGCACACTGAATACCTGTTTGGACTTTGTAATAACAAAAGTCTTCAAAACCATCCCCGTTAACATCGGCGGCGGTAAAGGCTGGCCGCTCATCCATCGGCGTTTCATCTACTCCAGATGCATTGTTGTATGCGCTTTTGGGGATGACCACTAATTGATCTTCACTGCGATCTATTGTTGCAATTGGGTTTGGTATGGCCTGATAACCAAATTCGACGGGCTTCAAGCAATCTGAAGTACTAAAACACTGAGTGACACTTTTAAGACGCTGAGCTGTGGTTGAATTAGGGATCAGTTCATAGGTAAAGTCGTAATAAAAAAGTAAGCTACTATTAGGGGAGTTAACCATAATTTTATTAAGCAGTTTATTTGCAGAGATGTATTCACCTGCTTGATATTGCCCAATCGCGGCCAATTTGTCTTCGTATTGTAAGTCTATCTCATAACCTGAATAAGTGATTGATTCAAGTAAAGCGACGGCATCATCTGAGTAGTGGTAGTTAATGCTATTTGAAAAGATATCGCTACGGCTGGTTAAAAACCATGTGGCGAATTGGGGTTGTGATGACCCCTTGCGCGAAAACGTTAAGGTACTGCCATTAGGCACTTGAACAGTCCACGTAACAGGTGTGTGTTCAGACCCTCCGTTAGAAGTATATTTTACATTGTTATTATCAAATGTTCGGTATTCAGCACCATCTGTTCCGTCTTCACCACTAACGGCTATTAATCGCTGGCCGTCATGACAAAACCGGCTGAGTTTATCCATCTGTATGGCAGCTTCAAAACCATCGTTAAGCATATTTGGGGTACAACGAGTGATACCTGAAGATGCTGACAATGAAAAGCCAGGGCCAACACTCCCGGTTAAGCTTTGCTGACTATAATTTAGCGATAGTTCCGGTTTCATACCGTGAATGCCTGCCGGTACACCTAGAGGCAACTGATAGCTGAGACTACCTTGATTAACACTCATTTCACCGCTTAGCTTGCCAATCACCTCGGCACTGGCTGTCGCGCTATGGAGCACAAGCAGGCTTAATCCAAGTAATGCGCTATATAGTTTTGGGGCGAATACACGAGGGAAGTATTTAGTCATGGTCATCCATTTTTAGACAAGCTTAATTTTTCACGTTAAGGGCCAATAGGCCCTATATATAATTTTTTATAAGGTGTGCGTACAAATTTAGAAGCTTCACCATTGGTTTTTTATTTTACTTAGGCTCTAAGTCTTTACTATCGTCTCTTGTTGAGCCAACTTTCGCTTTAAGTGCCTGGATAATCTCTTCTGCTCGCATATCCTTTTGGGCTATTTCTTTATCTGACTCTTTCAGACGATCTAGCTCAATCTCGCCATAGGTGACCATATCTTTAACGCCTTTTTGATGCCCTATTGCCGACAAAGCTTCTTTTTGCTGTGTCTCGTTTAGCTTTGAATATTGCTTTTTTTGCGCAGCGTTTAACGTAGACTCGATCACTGCCGGCTCAATATAATTTGGGATTGAATCTAGATTACTGGTAAGTGTTTGATTTGAAGCGGCAGAATCATTTTCTGTGGCTACTTTTTGGTTGGGCAGCGAACCTGTTAGCACATTAAATTCAAAGGCGTAGGCAAGTATACCGAGACCAGTGACGATGGTGCAGGCGATAAATAGGGAATATTTTTTCATGCTTTCTCTAAACCAAATAAGTTAAATTTACTGTACTTTCCATTTGACCCAGCCAAAGTTATATTTTCATGATCGTAGCCATTAAAATACAATCCAGATCCACAAGAAGTAACAAAGGATATATGTAAGCGCTTACGCATCGCCCTTTCAAACAAATAATAGCTTCATATCCCGCCAGATCCGTAGCTTTGTGGGCGCATGTCTTTTTTATACGATGCAACTAAACATCATATTTTTCATTTAAGATGGGCAATTTGAAACGTAACGAAGAGTTCGCTAGCGGTAGAAATACTTACATCCATGATTTTTTTATACTGGCCAATCATTGACCGTTAATAATTTGACACAGAGGTTCGCATGCTTTTATGTAAATTTCCACATTTTAATTGAATAAAAGTTCAAGTTATATGCCTCACGCTCTAGCTAAGAAGTTTCCCAGTGCGGGAAATCTATTGGCATTGCAATTTATATTTACTCTCAATATTTTATCTGTAGGCCAATGACTAAGCGCAAAGGTCGTCACCACCTGCACGAAATAGAGTTCAAAATGAAATGAAGATTGCCGTTCTAAAACAGGCATTCTAAAACGAGCCACCTGCCATTCGCTTAGGCACAGCATCGCTACCCACTACTGGAAAGGGGCCAAGACATCCACACCTTGCAAGAATTATTAGGCCACGTCGATGTATATGAGACCATGATTTACACTCATATTTTAAACAGGGATGGGCGTGGTGTTAGCAACCTACTAGATACCTAAATTGGGTTATAGGAATTTTACCTACAGAAAAGATATTGTCTCGCAAGCTATTGATTTATGGTTGGCATAACTCTTTACATCGAAGATTTTAAAAAATGTAATACCCCTCTGTAGGTACTTGCCGAGGTCGCGGGTGTGAAAGATAGCTATATAAAAAAAGGGGGGGATTTCACTCTATTTTTATCAATTTAAATCCATTAGTATCCAGCCACCATAATAATTTAACTTTATTCAGATAAGGATGTTCTGATGCATCGCTATTTATTGACCCTCAATTTATTCCTATTCTCTGCTTTCTCGCATTCTTTAATAGGTGTTCCTACCGTTAGCTATGACGGAAATTATGCCATAGACCTTACAGCTGTAAACTTGGCCGGTAAATATTGGAAGTTGCTAGAGGATGGTCCTGACAGTGGCTGGACTGCTATGACAGGTATTGAGTTTTATAAAATAAATTATGTATCAAATAAAAAAGCTGGAGTTTATTCTTACAAGGTGAATGCCCGAACTGGAAAAGGTGGTTCTATCTCAATATACCCTGATGGACCCGTAAGTGTAACGGTGGCTGCTCCGCCCATGCCAACTGCCCTTGGCGTACCTGCGACAGATACAGATGGAAATGGCTCCTTTTTAGTGTCTTGGCCTGCTTCAATAGTTAGCAGTGCCACCTTTGAATTACAACGCCGCTTTAATGCTGGGGCATGGTCCACTGTTCAGAATTCAACGTCATTATCAAAAGCTGAAAGTAATTTGGCGGCAGGTGAATATGAATATCAATTAAGGGCTTGTAGTAATATCGGTTGTAGTACGTATTCAGCTACTCACACCATAACGGTATTATTAGCTCCAAGCATGCCTACAAGTTTTACTGTTCCTAGTAGTAGCACGGGAGCATATAATATTTCTTGGGCAGCTTCTTTATCTGCAGAAAACTACACCCTACAAGAAAAAATCGGATCCGGTAATTGGACGACTTTGCAGTTCAATGGTTCTACAAATTTATACCTGAATCATAAATCAGATAATGAATATAGCTATCAAGTGAATGCGTGTAATGCAGCAGGTTGTAGTGGTTATACCGCGGCAGCTAGTAGTACCACGGTTATTCATTTTCCATTAAGTCGGGGTAGCTTGATAGTGCCTACATCAAATGTTGAGGGTGAGAATGATAGTGTTTACGGCGAGGTTGATTACTTTGAGGTACAGGCACGGAAAAATGATGGAAATTGGATGGACGTATATTCAGGCGATGAATTGTCCATTACACAGTTTCAAAATCAGTGTGAGAATGAAAGTGCTTTCGGTGAATTAGATCACTATGAGTTAAAAGTACGAAAAAATAGTGGTAGCTGGGTTAATGTGTATTCGGGAGATGCACTATCTATAACAGAGGTTCAAGCTCAGTGTTTGTCAAATTAGTTGTAGCGAATACTGTTGTTCAAACTCTCATATATCGTTAAGTTAATTAGTTTGGCCTTGATCGGACACTTCAATTGAAAAAAGAGAGTTCCCCGCTTTGATAAAGGTGTCGAATCTTCTACTCAAAACA
>Ga0105356_10006278_pt1 | contig 11098 bp, 9 predicted proteins | sample GOMGulsemesocosm_3_FD_83502 | JGI IMG/M metagenome (GOLD analysis project Ga0105356, IMG submission 83502) | Methane-oxidizing microbial communities from mesocosms in the Gulf of Mexico - GOM9D Gulf of Mexico | ecosystem: Environmental > Aquatic > Marine > Cold seeps | place: Gulf of Mexico...
CACCACAAACAGTAAAAGTAAAAACCAGGGCACCAACCAGCGCATTAACTTATGGCTCAATACCTCGAAGGCAAACAACCCATAACGAGAAAAACTCAACACTTCGGCGTGGCTGGCCAGCGCGGAAATACCCCGCAATACTGTGCGCACCTTGCGTTGGTACTCTTTTTGCGGATCTTGAATATCTTGGTAATACCCTAATACATCTGACGCCGTGACCGCCCGCAAGCCCAAATTGGCGCAGTTAAGTGCCGTATTAAAGTCACTAGGTGAGCTAATATCCCACTGCTCGCAAACACCCTTGCGCGCGGCAAAAAAGGAGCCACTGAGCCCCACCAGCCCCGCCAAGGCTGACTCTTTGCGCCGCAGCCACATCTCATACTTAACGTAAGCGCCCTCTCCCGCTACCGAGCCATCGCGGGAGATAAAGCGGTCTTCACTGGAAACTGCACCTACCGTGTTATCTTCAAAATGCGACACTAGCTTGGTTAAAGCATCACTGGGAATTTCTGTAGCCACGTCAGAAAACACCAAAATATCACCCGTTGCCTGCTCAATGGCGCAGCGCTGCGCATTTTCTTTACCCAGACGCTGATCGGCACGTACTAACCGCACGCCCCGCTCACTAAAACCATTAACAAGAGAGTCGGTATTATCATCGGAACAGTCAGAGGCAATAATTATCTCTAACTCACCTGGGTAATCGATAAGTAAGCTATTCTCGATCTTCGCGAGAATGCGTTTCTCCTCATTGTAAGCGGTTACAATGAGCGACAACTTAGGGAGCTTGGCGGCCATGCCTCCGGCACCCTCAGAAGCGACTACCGAACCACCGCGGCCGAGAAACCACAGCACAATGGGATACAAAAAGTAACTATATACCGCACAAACCAGTAAAAACCAAAACAGAACCGTTAACATTGCGCTACACGCCTAATTTAGATGCTAGAATAATTCTCAGAATCGAGGTTTTTTGCTACTATTATTACCTTCAATTCTAATCACAAGCACCGGGAATGTCGCCAAAAACTTTGCAAGCAAATAAAAAGCCGGTCATGAAGGTAGTGCATATCGCCTCTGGCGACCTGTGGGCGGGCGCCGAAGCACAAATTTTCACCTTGCTAAGCACCTTAAAGCGACGTGACGACATACAACTACACGCCATTATTTTAAACCCGGGCGAGTTGGCACAGCGCCTTAGCGACACCGGTATTGAAACCACTATTCTAGATGAAAGCCAACTGAGCAGTATCGATATATTTCTGAAACTGCGACGTCTGTTTGCTAAAATCAAGCCCGATGTCATTCACAGCCACCGGAAAAAAGAGAACATTCTGGCGACACTGGCCAATATCACTACTATCCAATGTCCCTCGGTAAGCACGATTCACGGCGCACAGGAACACGGCTTTGTACTGCGCCAAGCCCACCGACAAATTCCGAATATGCTCAATTGGCTTTGCTTGAGGTATTTTACTAACAGAATAGTCGCCGTATCGGAAGAACTTGCCGAGAGCCTAAGCGCTACTTACCCCAGAAATATGATAGCAACCATTCCAAATGGCCTCGATATAGATGCAATTGCCAAAGCTGCCGGTGCTTTCGACCCCGAGTATAGCGATGGTATGATACATATTGGTATTGTTGGCAGGCTAGAACAGGTCAAGCGCGTTGATATTTTCCTGGAAACGGCAGCCATTTTACTTTCAGAACAACCTAACACCCCCTGGCAGTTTCATATACTTGGCGATGGTAGTTTAAAGAAAGCCCTAATCAAACAAGCCAGCCTGCTGGGCATTAATAATCATCTTATCTTCCACGGCCACAGCAATCACAGTCACAGTCACAACAAGGCATTGGACTTACTCGTGATGTGCTCCGATCATGAGGGCCTACCCATGACAGCCTTAGAAACGATTGCACTGGGCACGCCTATTGTTGCTCACCGTACCGGAGGCCTAGCCATTTTACTCGAAGGAGACTGTGGCGGTATTCTGGTCACCGATCACCAGCCAGCAGCATATGCGACTAGCATTAATAGGGCTTTGAACATTGAACTCTCTGCGCTCATTTCACCGGGGCAACATAAACTCAAAGAACGATATTCTGCCCAAATCAATGCTGATGGGGTGCATGCTTCCTACAAAAACTTTGTAACTGCAACATGAATAATTCGGTTTTTACCCACCAGCGGGACGAGAGACCCAACTCACCGAAATGACATGTAATAACATGACATATAGTTGACGCTTCTACCGTGAAGGCAGAGTAGCACCCACGCCCATTCCGGTTGTACCGCACTGATCACTTAAGCAGCACTTACTGAGGTCGCCAGCGCGAGACAGACTACAGATTATCACCACAAAGCTTATCGAACGACTAAAATATGGCGAGTATTACCTACAGAATTAGCGTATCATCGGTGTAACTAGCAATGGTACAAATTCGAATGTAGTTGGGAGTACCCATCATCTTTGACGGCCCTCTTGCCCTCAACTTTCTACAACATCGGGATTTTTTCGCCACCCCTCCGTTGCTGTATTATAGTCCAGAGAACCAGAATATGGATACGCAATGGTAAGCAATAGTTTACATTTACCTTGCTTTGCAATTTACTTTTTCTAGGCACTGAGCAAGGTTTTGAAATGCAGATTGAGGTGATAAGTACGGTTGAAGGTGTTGAACAGTTGAAGGCGCCTTGGGATGAGCTCTACTCACGGTCTAATGCTACTGTATTTATGCATCATAGCTGGATATGCAAAAGCTATAAATACATCCCCCCCTTAGAAATAGTCTTAATAGCTGTTTACGGAGATAAGAAAAAATTACTCGGTGTTTTTCCTTTTGCCATTGAAGATTTTCGCATCAAGGGAATCAAGTGCAAGGTGTTAACAGGTGGAGGTTCGGGTCTTTCGGACTACTGCTCTTTTCTTATTGATCCCGATTCAAATATCCGCCTCATGATCGGTCGTGTTATTGAACATTTACTGATAATGCAAAATGAGCGCTGGAATTATTTTAAGTATGACCGTCTCTCAGACAGCGACCCAACTGCCGATTTATTTCGACATTTACTGAAAAGATACTTATACGGCGGTGATATTTCATCAGAAGTTACCCCTAGAGTTGATTTTCATTGTGCTTACGAAGAGGCAAAAAAAGTAAGCAATGTAAAGCGGCGCTTCAAAAAAATCTCACCTCACATCAGCTTAACTCACCAAACAGGTACAGAAATTGATTCGTCTTCGCTAGCAGAATTTTGCAAGCTGCACCAACAGTCCTATCCCGATGCGGCTTTTAACCGGCCTACAACACAAAAATTTTTCCTTGAATTGATTGCAGATAGTAGCTTTGGGGAGAATGTAGTGTATACCACCATAAGGAATAACGAGGACATAATGGCGGCCCATTTCGGCTTTGTCGATGCAGAACGTTTTTATTACTACGTACCCACCTTCAATAAGAAATTTTCTGACAATGGCCCTGGGCAATATTTGCTATGGAATTTAATAAGTGACGCGAAGTCTCGTAACATAAGATTCTTTGACTTTTTAAGGGGCGGTGAATCGTATAAGTACAATTGGATGAACTCCATAGCAACCAATCATACCGTTTTTGCAGTCTCCAAAGACGCCTCGTGGCTCAAAAAAATGGTGGTCAATATCTGGCTTTTTAACAAGTCGTTGCCGTTCTTTGTCAGATCGCACACTGACTGGATGGTATAAACTTGCCAAAAAAATTATGGGCTAGCACCAATACCCCCAACATCATCAAAAAATCCTGTAACACGGCCCACCCCTAGCCTTTTCAGAAAAATATCACCCGGAAAAAATGAACAAAAAAAGTGACGCCGACAGTGGGAGAGCCCTTAATGGATGCAGAGGTAATTGTTGTAGGGGCCGGCTTTTCTGGCGCCTGTGCCGCTTATGTTCTAGGTAAGCAGGGGGTAGACGTTTTGGCCCTTGATCGGCATGAAGTATTCCCCAATATTTTTCGCGCTGAAAAGCTAGAAGTTAAACAGGCAGAGGCGCTAGCAAGGCTGGGGCTGTTAAATTATCGTCGGCCATTGGCGGGTCCTATTGGCAATACGATTAATTATGTTTCCGGTAAGGCTAGTGATTTTGATACATTGAATCAATTTGGAATCAACTACGCTGATACCGTTAATAGCTTTAGAGATGCTTTGCGTGAACACGCCAAATTTGTTCGTGCCAAGGTGAGTGACATAAAGTTAGGTGATGATATTCAATCAGTGGTTACTGAGGGGAAAACTTACACCTGTAGATTAGTGGTGCTGGCAACAGGCGGTAGCGATGTCCTGTTAAAGAAAGTCGGCATCAGTAGAAAAACTGATAACACACTGAACTCCCTTAGCTTTGCATTTGACATTCGCCCCAAAAACTCTACTTCTTTTCCATTCAATGGCTTCAATTATTTTTTGTCAGATCACTCTAACGGGGTTGATTATGCAACAATCTTTAGAGTTGGAGAAACAATGAGGGTAAATGTGTTTACTCAGTGGAGATTGCCAACTTCAAAATTGAACTCATTTAAATCTAATCCCGAACGGGCTATGGAAAAGTACTTTCCTGACTTACTGGCTCAAATTGGCCCTTATCAATCTGCCTCAAAAGTTCAAGCTTTCCCCACTAACTTCTACCGCCTGAAAGGTATAGAAAAGCCTGGCATTGTTGTCATAGGGGATGATTACCAGTCGGTGAGCCCAACTACAGGCTCGGGCTTAGACAAAGTAACCACTGATGTTGAGCGTCTATGCAGTACCTATATTCCCGCATGGTTACAAACCCCTAAAATGGAAACGGATAAAATAGCAACATTCTATCGCGACAGCCATAAAAGAGCTGTGGATAACATGTCTTTGGGCCGCTGGGTATCCTATAGAGATATGCACAGAGGGTTTTGGGGCAAACAATTCTCAAGAGTCGAGCTTAAGATTAAGCATTTATTGGGTCTTTGGTGACAGGTTGATAATTACTTTAAGCTGTTTTCGAGAATTTGGGGCTGGTCTATTCGGATAGCTCACAAACATCGTTTCAATCTAGCCAGCTCAAATCCGCTTTGTAGCAATCAGTTTTTGTACAAAATCAGCTTGTCCACAGCAGGCATGCTTGTGAATCTTCCAGGAGGCGCCCTGGCTGTGAAAGTCGCCAACTATCACTCATCCGTTTACATTGTTATTATGAGGATTCGACTAATTGGATCGACAAACAGCATGAATACTATTACCCTCGATATGCTTATTATCACTGTCCTTTAATTTAAGGTAGTATCCAATACATGCATTCAAGAACCACTACAGTATTCATCACTATTGATACGGAAGAAGATAACTGGGGCGCCCATACTGAGGCCGCGGGCACTGTTGAGAACATACAAGCATTGCCACGACTTCAAGCTATATTTGATAAATATGAAGCCGTACCCACTTACTTAATCAATTATCCCGTAGCAAGCCAAACCGAAAGCATAAGCATACTCTCTAAGTTAGTACATGAGGGGAACTGCGAAATCGGCGCCCACTGCCACCCATGGAACACACCACCGATTACACAGGAACTGAATGCGGTGAATTCTATGATGTGCAATCTAGAATACGAACAGCTCATTCAACAACTTGGTTTCCTGGACAATACAATCCAGAAGAACTTTGGTATCAAACCAGTATCTTTTCGTTCGGGACGGTGGGCATTTCACGAGAACGTCGCAAAATGCCTTGTGGAACTCGGTTATCTAGTCGACACCTCAGTATCGCCATTTGTTAACTGGTCAAAAGACCACGGCACCGACTTCAGCCGCAGCCCCACCCAACCCTATTATTTTGACGCTGCAGATATCAGATTAGACAAGAAAAATGGAAAATTACTCGAAATTCCTGCAACCATTGGTTACTGCCAAGCCAATTTTTCATTGTGTCACAAAATCGCGGAAGGAATACGCTCCAGCCAACTGTCCAAATTACGTTTGCTAGGCGCTCTTGACTGGCTGCGACTACTGAATTTCTATTGGCTGTCTCCAGAACTTTCAAGCGGAGAACAAATGGTACGGCTATCCAAAAGATTTGTAAAATCAGGGCATCAATTCCTAAACATGTCCTTTCATTCTACTAGCTTATTGCCCGGAAAAACGCCTTTTGTAAACAACGAACGCGACCTAGTTGAACTCCTAAACAGAATTGAATATTTTTTGAAATATGCCACTGAAAATAATTTTAATATTTTGCCTTTATCGGCAGCGACAAGAATTTTCCCGCAACACTCCACTTAACCTCCAAAGGTTTAATTTCTTACGTGCTACTGCGACCCAAGAATTGAATTAGTGAACATTTCCAAAATAGTCGAAACCCCTCAATGCTAACTGACCGTTAATGAAACAATTGAATTTTCCCCTTCAAAAATGATGTTTCATTTATATCCTGAGACATCGCGGGCTATTACAATAGCTATAGGCCCCACTATAATAATCGAGGGTTATCTCCAACAACCCCAGTGAAAAAAGCCTAATTTATCCTTAGGGAATAGATGACCAATACAAACATTTCGACATTTTGATGTTTGGCTAGCTACGGGGTAGTTGATAAGCCATGAAGGAATAGCTCTATATTGGGTGAACAAAGTTTGAACCCGGGTGAGGCCGCAAATATCCCCTACAGTACCGGTGATTTGGCGACACCCCCCCGCCATTATCTTCCGCAGTGTCAATTGCAATAAATACTTTCGAATTCGCAGTATACAAGCCTTCGATTAATACCCTAGAATGGCAGGCAACGAAAGACAAATGATTTCATTGGCCCCTAAGTTGGTGCTCAGCCCCATAGCATTTCTTTGTAAGAGAAAGTGCCCTGGAATTTGGCTAAATACTTTAATTCATTGATTCTAGGCTGACCCTAGAGCTGATATTGAGGGGAGTGTCACTTGCTCTGGAATGTTATCGTTTTGGGTATAGCCCGGTCGGACACCAGTCCGGCCGTCTCTATTTTTGGCAGGAAAGTATACTATATAACTAACCCTGTGGGGCCGCTTGCAAGAAGCTAACAAATACAACTCTTCTAGCTATTGGGAGACGAATGCATTGATAGATATAAACAGCGAGATTTTAAGTCCTGTCGGTTTTAATAGTGATAGTACGTTGTCCCACAGCCCAATTTCAACCTAGCAAGCCGATGGTATTTACGACCTTAAACCAACGATCAATCATAACCGCTTTGTCGAGCTATATAATTAAACGAAAGCGAAGACACCTTATGCCGAGAGTTTGAAACCGGTAGTGGAAAAAATCTGTGGCAGGTATTGACCAACTATACAGAACCAGAACGGAAAAGTTTTTGCAGAAAATATTAGCTTTTTTTACGACACTAAACCCATTTTGTAAATTAACGACAAGACGGAAAATAAAGTGAAGAGATTTGTAAAAAAAAGAATAGAAACCCTTAGGCAGAAAATTCGGAAATTCCTACAAATCCCACCGAATTACGTAGGTGACAACGGCTGCATTCGTGCAGCAGCAAATTATATAACCGCAAACCAAATCGAAGGTGATTATCTGGAATTTGGTGTATGGCGGGGCTATTCATTTGTTCCAGCATTTCACGCGATTACCCGTAACAGGAAAAACCATTTTGAACTGGGTTACGAAACGCCTGAATATCTTAGTTGGAAAAATACTGACCCACACTTTTATGCTTTTGATTCTTTTGAAGGGCTACCTGGTGGTGAATCTGAAGAAAGAATGGCAGATTACGACGAAGGCTCATATACCTGCTCAGAAAAAGACTTTCTGCAAAACCTCTCGGACCGAGAAGTTGACATGAGCAAAGTCACACCCATCAAAGGTTTCTATGATAAAACCTGTAATGACAAAACAAAAAGGAAACACAACATCAAAAAAGTCGCCGTCGTTATGATCGACTGCGACCTATATGAATCTACCGTACCGGTACTAAAATTTCTGACAGATGTTGTCCAACAAGGGACTATCATAATTTTTGATGACTGGTTCCGCTTCCAAGGCAACCCAGAACATGGCGAACAACTCGCCTGCAAAGAATGGCTGGAAAGCAACCCACAGCTTGAACTAATCGAATTTTGGCGACAGGGGCCACAAGCCGTCAGTTTCATAGTCAATATGAAACAAAAATGACTCTCCCATGCCCCTTGCTCCCCGCCCTTAACATCATAACCAGCGAAGGCTGGTACCCAGGCCTTGCCGCTAGCTTTAGCCCTTAATGTGAGCACGCCAAGCCAAGACGCAGCCCCTTCATTCTCGCACAGCCACAGCCACAGCCACAGCCACAGCCCTAGTAGCTCCTTGTACCCCTCCATATTAATGCCCAGGATCAAGTAAAACGCTTTGTCGATAACCTTCTAGTCCTGCCGGACTTTGACAACAATGCAGCCTAGATAAACAATGGGATAAACCGCACCTAAGGGCCGAGCCTGCCACTCGGTGACTCGCACGATAACCGCATCGGCAACTCTAGAGACCAAGGCCGGTGATACGTCGGCACCGTACAGGTCTTTGAACGTCGCGAGGATCTCTCGCGTGGTCATTCTCTGGGGATACAGGAAAAGAGTTTTGTCATCCATTGAGGCTGATGGTTTTTGACCCGTCAGGGCTCGAAGCTACCGACGCGATCGCGTGGGGTATATAGCTGAAACTGGCCTGCTTCAGTTTGCAGCGTTTTGCTGGTAGAGCCATTGCGATAATTGCCGGCATCAGATGGCGCGCCTTTACCGTAGCCTAAATGATCCTCGAGCTCCGCGTTCAGAGTAGTCTCGGCCGTGATTTTGGTCAGCATCTGGCTGGACTAATTAAGGTCTTCTTCGGTTTTTATACGCTTCGCACCCGCCTCGGAAAATGCTTGAAGCTCTGATTTCTTCATTATCCTATCGTCACCTGTGCTGAGTTTAATAATAGGCAATTACACAGAAATCGTTACATGGCCTCCACTGGGTTTGATGGTTCCTCTTGTTGAGCGAAAGCCTGCCCCCGGGACAGTCGATAAGCACCAGGCCATAGTGGGCGCATTTAGCAAGTACGCCGGATTTGGAAACAAAAGTCACGCTTTGGCACTGTGTTCTAGCTACGTTTTTGGGCGCCGTCCAAAGAGTGCACCCGTAGAATGCTGAAGGCTTCTCATCATTGATACGGGATATAGTGGAGTGAGATCGTTTGGCCATGCTGAGATGGCATAACCAATGGCTTTTTGCTGTGATATATTCCGCAATATCGTGTAAGCTATTTCACCCAGTGAGCCAGCCGACCATCATTGTCACAAACTGCAACCAGCGCCAAGTTGTTTGAAAGGATCGACCGGCAAGGTGGTACTTTGCAAGGGACTCAACTTCATCTTTCGACACTAATTTTAGCATTTATGATAGAACCGTATTACAATGCCCACCGGTCTGACTTTCCTTTTTGCTTCAATGTGTTTTCGTAAATTTATTATGTCAATGGCAGGAAAATTGGCCTCTTATTATTACGCTGTTATCGGGACCGCAGTGGAATAGCCTACAAAAACCACCACTCAGTAGAACCATTCGTAATCACAAGTAGAAAGGATGTTAGCCGCAATGCCAGTAGCTATTAGCTTCGTAGTACCAGCGTACAATGAAGAACGCTTTATAGATCAATGCCTATCGGCAATAACTAGTAGATGCGCAGAGGCTAAGGTTAACTTTGAACTAATCGTTGTGGACAATGGTTCGACAGATGATACTGCCGATTTAGCCCGGCAATACACATCACATGTTCACACAATGGAGCGATCATCAGTTTCCCAAGCGCGCAATATTGGTGCATCTCTGGCCACAAACCAACTTTTAGCATTTATCGATGGAGATGTCACAATCTCTTCTACATGGGTAAAAACTCTCCTAACGGATTATTCTTCTTTTATCCAATTGCCATTTTTCATATCCGGTCATCAATGCAAAGTACCACCAAACGGATCTTGGATTGAAAGGTACTGGTTTGGCAATATAAAAGACAAATTATTTGGCGGAGCTAATATCATTACTACTCAGAAAGCTTTTAAAAAGCTAGGGGGGTTTGACACGACCCTTAAGACAGGGGAAGACTATGATTTTTGTATTCGAGCGATAGCAGCCGACTTTTTATACTTGGACAACACGGGTTACGAGGCCATACATTTAGGATTCCCTCAAACTCTATACAGCTTTACCAAAAGAGAATTCTGGCATGGTGAGGGTGACTTTAAATCTTTGAAGCAATTGATACGCTCACCAGTCGCCATAATTGCCCTAGGCTACCTTTCCATTCAATTTTTTATATTAGCCGCGTTATATCAAAATAACAACATAGTTTTCTTTACTCTTATAACAAGTTTCCTCGCGGGCAATCTGGCAATAACATGGCATCGATTCCGGGAATGCAATCCAGCCACAATAGCCCTAAATTCAGCCCTAAATTATTGCTATTTTTGTGCCCGATCTTTTTCATGGCTAAGGGCACTTAAAAACAGACAGAAGACCTACTAGCAATACCTTCACATATATTATAGTGGACCCCAATAGCAAGACAGTTCATTGCCTTTTTTAAAGATTGAGCGCCACAGGCCAGTACTGTCACTGCTTCTACAACACTAAGCTCCGTTGTGTCTCGGTATGCGTCCACTGGAACTTGACCGTCAAACGTCTGATGTGGTCGCTCGTTGTTCTAAAAATAAAAGTATGTACGCAGGGATTTTCGCAACGCTTCGACATCGGCGTATTCCTTGAGATAGATCTCTTCATATTTCACCGAACGCCAATGCCGCCCTACCATAATGTTATCAAGCGCACGGCCCTTGCCGCCCATGCTGACCTTTATTCCAGCCTCTTTGAGCGTACCAGTGAAGGCCTGCCCAGTAATTTGACTGCCTTGATCGGTGTTGAAAATCATCGGCTTTGGGTACTATCGCTATGCCCGTTCCAGCGCACTGATGCAGAAACTTTCATCGGCGGATTCAAATCTGAAGTGCATCACTTGATGAGGTAGAAAAAGGGGCCAGCTGAAGGTAAGCTTCGCCGCTTTTTCTCCGGCAAGAGATGAAGTGATGACAAAACAGTACAATCAACTG
>Ga0105356_10006279_pt1 | contig 11097 bp, 3 predicted proteins | sample GOMGulsemesocosm_3_FD_83502 | JGI IMG/M metagenome (GOLD analysis project Ga0105356, IMG submission 83502) | Methane-oxidizing microbial communities from mesocosms in the Gulf of Mexico - GOM9D Gulf of Mexico | ecosystem: Environmental > Aquatic > Marine > Cold seeps | place: Gulf of Mexico...
CATAAGCGCTATGACCTTTCCATGAGAGTTGGTACGGACCTACGCATTCTTGGTCATTACTATCCCCCGTGCATAGCTCAATGGCTGCTGCAAGAGGAGCCCAAAAGATAAAGAGTATAGAAATCAACAAACCGGTACGTTTAATGTCATATTTCATGTTTCATAAGCCTCTACTCAAAAGTACTCTTTGTTTGATCCATTAGTAATAGACAGCTCTGATTAGATATTGGTCTGCTATACCTCTACAATTAACAGCCCCTGTTTTAAAATTAACAACCCAATATTCTTTTGTGCTGCTGTTAGCATCTGAATCGCAAGCATCCCTACTCCAATAGAGTGATTGGTTGACTATTTCTTCATTTTTGAAAACTCCGGCAGTAAAGTTTCCATCCGCTTCCAATTCCTCGTAATTGGCAACCCCTAATAACTGCTCAACGGAAGGTAATTGCCACTTACGAGTTGCTACGGGGTAATCGCAAAATCCGTCTGCGACGAATAAATTTTCAAAAGTGGATGTATTCTCTAATATACTTCCGCTCCATGATTTTCCATCCAAACTATGAGTGCCATCAAAGGGTAAGCGAGCTGAACTCCAAATTAAGCCTGAATAATTATCCGAGATACAATCATAGTTTGACGGAGCAACTTCATTTCCTCCCTGCATTTGAGTCAATAAGGGCGCCCCTTGGCTATTGATATAACTGTATTCGTTATTCGGATAATCTACCTCAGTATCCTGCAAAGAAAGTTCGGTGCAGTTGCCTGTGGATAGTGCTGCCAATGAGCCAGCTGAGGTAATACACTGCTGGGTACCACTATCCAGGATGTCGACGGAATCGTCATTGAGGATTACTAGGTTTTGCTCTAAGCAGTTATTATTTGCAGCTGAACACCAGTAGGGTTCTGTTGAAGATATCGCTAGTCCATACCATTCATTTAATTCAATTTCGGTGTCTGAGACTATGGTTATTGGTAGTGATTTGACCGCGCACTCATGAGTTAAGTAGGTATTGGAATTATTAATTTCATTAGTTGTAATCGCAAGCTGACCACTGGTTAAGCTGAAATCCTCGATGATTGTGGCTTTTTTATCATCTGCGAGAATTTCATTTAAGCTGGCATCGAGAAATACGGATGTGATCGCAAGATCCAATATTAGGTCAGACTCAATCCCCCCACCCTGCTTGTCACAGATCAATAGATCAAAGCTAGGGCTCTGTTCAAACTGCCCCGGCAAGTCTCGCATTACGGTGCTTAGATAGTCGTCATCAGTGATTATATACTCTTTGGTAATAGATGGATTATCACCTAATGATGAATAATGACTATCTAATGTTAAATTAACAGCTAAGGACAAAACCTCATCTGCTTCAATATGGTGATCAGGTTCGATACTCGCTAAAGTATGCGTGATGCTACCACTTAATGGAGACTGAATATTTGTCAAATCTATGATTCGATTACCAATACTACCTGCCAGTTCGAAATCTTTATTCCCACCTGCTGGCTCGGCATTATCAAATCCAGCGATAGTGTTTTGATCGATTGTATAATTTATGCTCTGAATACCTTCGATCCCCTCTCCTTCATCGGTAATAGTTAAACTAATGGTGCTGGCAGTATCTAACAAATCACCTTCTACAATGGAGGCTGCATTGCTGGTCATTGAAACGGTCAATAGATCATCGTTTAGGATAGCGAAATCCCGCGATAGCAATCCGGACAAGTCAAAGTATTCTGTTTTATCAGCAACCGACAAGCTAATAATTACGACTTCATCAGGTTCAACTATCTGGTCGCCAGTCAGTTGAAATCCTAGGTCGATATTAGAGGCTGAAGTAATAGTATTTGGATCCAATATCGTTGACGCATTAATGGATGCCTCTGAGTTAGAGCAAGTCAGTGGTATCATCGCTTTACATGCAATACTTGCCTGTATGGTTAAATTGCCAATATTTTGATCTATCTCTTTCAGTCCTGAAATAATGGTCGCGATAGCTAGATCAGTATCTGCTTCGGCGTGGTTTGTATTTTCTGGATTTCCGGGGTCGTCTGTAAATAAAAAACTTAGTTGAATCTTATCCTCTATGGGGATAACGAAATCTCTCTCTGTAGTTAGCACATTATCTGCAACCGCCACATTAGAATCTAACAAATTTATTAATGGATTATTTTCTTTCAATTGAAATGCAACTATTTCATCCTGCTCAACTATTTCGTCATCGCCTACTTTTATGATTAATTCTTTACTTGATACAAGGAGGCTCTCGCCAAGTGGTTTTATGTTGATCGTCGTAGAAACTAAACCTTCTTCGGTTAAGGTATCCAGAAAAACACGATAATCATCCTCGTTGGTGAATGAAACCGATTGGTTAGCATAAACAATTCCAGCTGTACTGGGGACTATGAAATCCAAAGTTAAATCTGGAACATCTTGTTCAACATTTTTGTCCAGCTCTAATAAATGACTAATGCTTGCTTCGTCACTTTCATTTGCAATATTTCCTGATACTGTTGTGTTGCCTAAATTCACGGTCAAACTATCATCATTTATTAGTTGGTAGTCATTAATGATTTCAAATACTGGTGTGCTTTCACTGCTACTTGGGGTATCAAAACGAACATAGGTTTTCATTGCTTCGGGAATAACGAACTTCAAGCTTAAATGTTCATCAATCTCAACCCAAGCATCATTATTTTGAGTCAATTCTAAGGCCACTATTTCAGCACTGACTGAAGCATCGAGCTCTAACCCTGATGTCTTTATTGTGCTAGAAGATGAAATACTGATATCGGCTGGTGAATTATTTAGGCTCGACGTCTGTGCTAAGCACTTCGAGAAAGTGGCATCGGAATCATCATTGTCACACAGCTCTTCTTGCATCAGGGTCAGCTCGGGGACATTGCTAGCTACGTGTCCGAGCCAACTTAAACTTAAAGGTGATACCTGGCTTTCAGGTAGATCGGTGGATGTAAGTCCATCTGTGCGAACTGTTTTAATTATAATTCTTTCATCATTATTTATTGTATATTCAAGCTCAGAAAACACACCGTCTGTAGGGATAGATGAAAAATAGTGATCAGGGGTTGTAGCGCTTTGCTTAAATTTTATATTAACTATTTCATTAGGTTCAACCATAAGATCTGAATTGATTTTGAATTCATACTCGAGGGAATTATTGGCCACTAAAGAGGATAAAGGAATGCTGCCAGAAGTAATTGTGTAGTCGCCCACCCCGCAATTCATACAATCATCTATTATTTCAAAATTTAAATCGTCAACATTGTCAGCAACTGTTGTCGCTCCCCAAGATAGAATCAACCCAACGTCATTGCCTGGACTTAAGTCTTTATCAATATCTTCAGAGCCGTTAGCTATATCTGGGTCGTCTTTGAAAGATAATGTAGGTAATATTTTATCATCGTTAGTTACGGTTATTTCTTTCACCCTATCTAACCATGCAGTAGCAAAATAATCCGTGCTAGCAGCAGGGTTGATTAGTGATAGTTGAATATTTAATCTCTCGTTAGGTTCTACTATTAAGTCCCCAACAATCTGTACGCCGAGATCGGTACTGCCATTGTTATTGGTGGTAGAATTCTCACTGTGCAAATTAATTGTATTAGATGATATGGAAAAATCATCATTTAATACGTCAGAAACGCAGTGAGGATCTGCTGTATTATCACAACTTTCAGTTATGGAAAATTGTATGCTACCAACATTATCAGCAACCGCTTTATCCCATGTTAAGACGAAGCCAGCATCCTTAGTACCAGCATTGCTTTCTTCTATTACGGCAGCATTCGTCGATAAACTTACTGTCAATCTATCATCGTTACTAATAGTGTATTCAAGCAGGGAAAAGAGATTAGATGCTGGGATGGTTTGAAAGTAATGATCTGGAGTAGTCGATTTTTTCTTGAATTCAATACTAACTGTTTCATTAGGTTCGACCACGTCATCCGCGGTCAACTTAAACTCATAGGGAAGCGAACCACTGATGGCTAGCGATGTTAATATCAAATCACCGGACGCTATAGTGTAATCATCACTTATTAGCCCACAGTCAATGCAAGTATCTATTATTTCAAATATCAGGTTATCGGTATTATCCGCTATCTCTACTCCGCCCCAAGATAATAAAAGACCGACATCATTTCCTGCGGATAGATCCTTGTCGGTATCTTCAGCGCCTGTAGTAATGTTTGGTTCATCTAAAAAGGATAATATTGGTATTAATGTGTCATCATTATTAATTGTGGTCGTTATATTTTTATCTACCCACACAGTTGAAAAGTAGTCAGTTAAGTTCAATGGTGAAATCAAGGACAGCTTCAAGTCGATAATTTCATTGGGCTCAACTACCAAGTCTCCTACCAACTTAACTTCTAAACTTTTATCACTATTGGCATTGGTGTAGGTGTTTTTTGTATGTAGATGAATGGTTGTTAGTTGCAATATAATATCTTTATTGATTATGTCCGAGACACAATGTGAATTAATTCCATTATCACAATTATCGATAAGGTTAAACTGAATATCATCGACATTCTCGGCGATATCTTTATCCCATGATAATGAGAACCCAACATCTTGCGAACCCGTGTCGCCTTCGGTAAGGCTTGTATTGGCGGCCATTACATCAATAGTTAACTTATCATCATTTGTAATTAAATATTCTAGACTTGAGAATACGCCCGTCGCAGGTATGCTGGAAAAGTAATGATCTGGTGTGGATGCATTTATCTTTAAATTTACCATTACCGTTTCATTAGGTTCGACTACTCCATCGGATGTAATCTTAAATTCATAGTTAAGCGTTCCATTTGATGTTAATGACGATAGCGTGACGCTTCCTTCTTCAAGGCTATAGTCACTTCCGTCTAGGCCACAATCTAAGCAACTTCCTACAATTTCAAAGATTAAGTCATCCACATTATCTGCAATGTCGACGCCTCCCCAGGTTAGCTTTAAGCCTACATCATTCCCTGCTATAAGATTATTATCTGTATCTTCAGCACCGCTTGCAATATTGGGGTCGTCACGAAAAGATAATATTGGGGTTAATTTATCATCATTATCAATGGTTATGGTTTGGCTCTTATCGCTCCATGGTGGTGAAAAATAAGCGGCACTGCTAGCCGGATCAACTAACGTAAAATCAATTTTTAATATTTCATTGGGCTCTATCAAAAGATCACCGATTAAAGTCACACCAAGACTTTTACTCCCACCTCCTAATGTGACCGTATTTTTTGAGTGCAAGCTAACTATATTTGACTGGATATTGAAGTCTTGATTGATAATATCTGAAACACAATGCGGATTGAGTGAGTTGTCACAACTTTCAGTAATATTGAAGTGAATGTCGGCCACATTTTCTGCGATTTCTTTATCCCAGCTTAGTACTAGGCCAGCATCTATTACACCTATATTGCCTTCTGAAATATTCGTTGAACTGGCTGTTAAGCTTACGACTATTTCGTCATCATTCTCAATGGAAAATTCTACTTCACGCTCACGCCATGCAATGGTATCTAGATAAGCCTCAGTCTCTAACGCATTATTTATACTAAATAAAACCTTGCCTGATTCTTCTGGTTCAACGATGTCATCACCAATGATAAATATACCGGCATCTTTCCCCAAAAAATTTGCGGGCGTATTTGTAATGCCATCATGGATTGTTAATTCATTACTGAACTCGACATCGCCAAGTGTAGAGTCGCTAATAACTACACTGGCGATACAATGATCATTCAATGTATTGTCACAAGATTCTGATAAATTAAAACTTATAACAGATACATTACTGGCAATTTCTTTATCCCACGTAATTACATATCCAGTATTGTGTTTTGAATCGCTAGCACCTTCTGAATATTGTGGTATTAACGGCGAAGCAGTCGGCGGATTTATAGAAAAATTTAATTTGTCATCATCTACAATAGTGAAATTAATTTGTTGATTGGTCCATCCATCAATGAATGTAGATAATAACTCAGGATCATTAAGTGCTAATAATAACTTTGCGACTTCATCAGGTTCAACAATGGAATCTCCAGCCAATAAATTGAAATTAAGATCAATTTCTTCATTCCTTGTCTCTGTAGCCCCTGAATGTATTGTTGTAGAGGGTATTTGGTAATCACTTGATGTTGCGCATTCATTATCAGTTATTAATAAACAACGATCTGACAAGGATAAAATTATTTCAGGCACATCTGAAGCAATGCTTTTATTTAGCTGGATAAAATAGGGCTTCTCAATATCATTATCTAATAAGGACAACTCAGTTAAATTCACTTCATTTTGAATGTGGTTGTTTTTTGCCAATAAAGTTAGAGTGACTTTATCGTCATTTAATAGAGTTCCGGTGACTGTAGCAGCTAACGATGCTGCACCAGAAACAATACAACTATCAGCCTCGCTTGTGGAGCATTGACGGATAATGATCGGCAAAGAATCTTCACTGTTCTTTAAGTACACATCTAAACGGTACTCCTCATCAAGTTCCACCATTTCGTCATCATTAATAATTCCGCTTATTAGTTGAATTCTCTGACCAGTAGACTCATTAAATTGTAATAACTGCTTTTCATTAATACCGAAATTTACAGGGGTCGAATTTGTTTGGAATTCACCATCCTCCGCTTCTGTTGTTACATGAACTAAGTCAAATTCTACATCGATTGCAATGTCACTATTGAGTTGAACTTTAAAATCCGCCTGCCCTTCTGTTTCCGTTGTAGTAAAACCATACACATCTAGAGTGGCTTTATCATCGTTAACAACTTCTACTTTTATGACAGTTCGCCGCGTACTCGTTACGCTGGAGATTTGACTTTTAAGCACAGCGACTAAGTTAAGTGACTCGTCACACTCGGTCAAATCATCTTCTAGCGAATGTAAAGTGACAGGAACGGCTACTTGGGAAAATATGAAATACGACTCGTCTAGATTGGCTACACTAAATTCCGAATCTGATAATGAACTGGATTGTCGCCAAGAGCAGGCTTCCCCCTCGGTAGTCTCTACTGACATGCTCAGATTGAAGTTTTCCAGTGCAATACTACCTAGCCCATGCGAACCAATAAGCTGTAGTTCTAAAGCGAGCTCATTACCTTCATATACTTTATAGGGTTGATTATTCGTAGCAGGTGGCGAGAGTGTCGGATTCACCCACTGAATATCGGGCAAGTCATCATTTAGAATTGTCACTTCAATAGGCTGAGATATAGAGTTTCCTGTGACGTCTTTTAACTCAATAAAAAAACTCTCGTGTGCTTCTACTTCGTCATCACTATTAACTGTAAAAGCGATCCCTTCAGCATCTATCCCATTGGGTAAGCTATTGCCTTTAACAAAGGTAAGGCGCTTACTTTGCACAACACTGCCATTAATATCTTGCTCCCAATCCTCGGCATCGAGGGCACTAGCTGCTTCTCCAGAGTTTGCCAACCTAACAATATAATCAAGCTGATAGTCATAACCTGCAATGCCTTCTAGCTCAACATAGACCTTATGCACCCCCAAATCATTTGAACTCTCTAGATATTCTAAAGCACCAGTTACGACCTCCTGCCCAGCTGAATCAGTATAAGTACGATATAATTTAAAGCTAGGAGCTTCATTATCAGCGACATAGATCCTTCCTACACCAAATTCAACGCCGGCATCATTGAATAAGACAAGCTCCAGTATTTCGACCTTCTCTAATTGGTCATCATCGATTATTGTGAATGCAGCTTGATAGGAGTTTTTCCCAGGTAAAATTTGGATTTGGTTTAAGTTCTCGGTGAAATCCTCTCCTGCTAGTGCCTTATCATTTTGACTGTTATCAAAGGCGGATGAAATTTCTCGTAATTTATAATTTAAAACAAAGCTCTCACTGAAGTCAGTGCCTTCATCGATGGCAATAGGCACTGTAAATATTTGCTTACTGGTATTTTCAGCAACTTGCATTGAACGCCCAGCATTAATTATAAACGTCGGCGCTCCCATGCCGGGGAAATCATCACTACGAATAATGGCCGTTGCGGTAATGGATTGATCGTCTAGATAATTAGCGCGTAATACTACCTTTTCATCTGGCTCGATATCAAAGTCACTTAATATCTCTACATCGATACTTTTTTCAAGTTCGCCTTCTAGAAAAACAACGTCTGTAGCTAAGGGGATGTAATCAATATTGGACAAACCATAGCCTAACTCATCCATTGCAACAGTCTGAATGGATATTGATAGTGCCGCCTTTACTGACTCTGATAATTGGATTAAATATTGAAGCTTAGTCGACCCTATGTCGCCCTCAGTGGCATCAATAGGAGTGATAGATATGCCAGGAAAGTCATCATTTTCTATAATGATGAAAATGGTTAGCCAGTTTTCAAGCTCCGGCTTTGAGATTCGGATGCCAAACTTTTCATCATTCTCAATGCGCTGGTCGGGAATGACTTCAACAAACAACTCATAAGATTGACCAGTGATTACATCAATGGTGCCATTAATGGCAAGATAGTCACTTTTGTCGACCGCATCGATATTGAATGTTTGGTAACTTAATGTGCCGGTAAAATCGGCTATAAATTGCAGGGTTGTGAGGCTATTAGTGCTATCGCCTTCTAATTGGGTGTACTGCGCAGTATTCTGATTATCTTCTGATGTTGCAGTGCTGTCCTCAAGACTAGTGCCACCGCAAGCTGAGAGAGTGATAATGAGTATAATCAGGTGGATTAATCTCATAGGGGGACCCTTGTAGATTATCTAATCCTTTAGATCATTTCCATCATGTTAAATTATAGACTGAATATGCTTGCTTTGTGCTCACAAGCCTAATGCAATAATAGAAAGTGAATCACCCATATGTTGATTGGAGGTCTAAAAACGTCACCTCCTATTTCTTTTCCCATTTTCCGTCGTTGTCGCTAACACCACCTGAACCATAATTCCACATATCTACATTATCTGATGAATCCTCCCAGAAATACCTATTGCTATCCCTCTCAGACTTAAATGAGTACAATTCACTGCCTAGAGAATAGCGAACCCAGCGCTTGCGATTACTATCAGAGCAGTCACTGATTTTCACCTCTGAGTAATTGCTGGTATCGTCAGTATAGATGCATTGCCCATTGTACGATCGTACAAAGCCAGTGTTTTCCTCATATAACCATCTTAGGTTCTGACTTATACTTGAGCGAGGTGAAAACGATGCAGGGCAAGTTTCGGTAATTAATGTGCCTGTACTTCCAGGAAGAGCATTACTTGAGGAAAGACAACCTTCCCGCCTTTTATTTTTCCAAGCATCCCATACAGGTTCTTCATTCTTCACTTTTAATACGTAGGCTGTAATTTCACTACCAGCAATAGTAAAATCTCTTAATACGGCTTCAACTTTTCCTGTAGCAATATTAATCGCCATAACTTTCACCGAAGCCCCCGCCTGCCCCCCTTGGTAGGTCGAAGAGAGGATGTATGCATTTGTAATAACGGGGTCTTTGTGGAACCACTGCTGTAGCATCCAATAATTATTTAAAACTTTGGGAGAAGTATCCACGATATTGATATTTGAAAAACTAGCAATCTTAACGAGTTCTTTAATTGTAGGTAGGCGCCAGTTAGTTTCTCCAGACACCGCCGCAGGTACAATTGTCAGAGCTTCACTCCAATTATCTACCGACTGCAGTATTTTATTTGAAGTATCATCAATATGTGCGGACCACTTTAAAAAATGATACTCACCTGAAGATCCAATTTCAAACTGCGTGTAACAAACATCACTCAGTTCTGATCGATTAGTATAAGTAAATCCTGACAAACTTGAGTCACAGGAAGTGACAACTGTTGAATGAGAAAACGTTGAAAATAATAAGATGCTTATTGGTATTAAAAATCTCATATTACCTCCGAAGGTGACGTTGCAATAAACCTTGCCGAATCATTGGGGCGACTAATTTCAAAATTTGTATAAGTTCTAAATCTAACCTTTTTCAACTCTTCGTCACTAGATAACTCACTTTTATAGGGTTCTTGTGCCTGATCAGATGATATTAAGTCTTCGGTATGAGTCGTGTTCTGATAGGTTGCCCCATATGATGAACTAATAAAACATAGTAAAGTGAACGATACAGGTAATAGCTTTATAATCATGATGAATTCCTTTTTCAAATTTTGCTTACTACACGAACTTTAAAGTCAACTGCATCTGCTATACAGTCGCTTGAGCCCGTCGCATAATCAAAACTCCAGTGACCTGATGTACTGCCGTCAGCATTGACCCAGCAAGCGTCAGATGACCAATAACTTGTTTGTTCATGCAAAGGCGCAGCATTATTCAACCACTCATAATCCGCTGAATCTATTAGCTCAGCGATAGTTGGCAATACCCAGTTTCCTAGACCACAATAACTAATATTATTTCCATTAATACTATTGGCGTCGGGGGTGGAACTCCAGCTATAAAGTGTCGCACTGGTATAAGCATCATCAACATCTGCACTGCTGGATAAATCAGCTTCTTCAATTCCATACCGAGACCAGACATAGCCAGTACTGCCATCAGCAATGCACGAATAATCTGTACTCAATGTAGGTATTCCGCTCGATGTAAGTTTCACATATGACAATTTAGTTATGTCTATCTCTGAATCCTGCCCAGGTGAGGAGCAAGGATCGCCATCTACTAAAGTTTCTTCATCTAACGATCCATCTACTTGTACGCATTGATCATTACCACTGTCGATGACGGGGAAAATGTCATCATTGGCAATAACAATTAAGCCGTCATTATCACCTGTATTTGATCCGAAACATTCCGAAGCCGAAGCACATCGACTATCATCAACTGCAGATTTTACAGCAAGGCGCAGCCATTCATGAGGTTCAGGAGTAGAGTCATCTGTAAAACTCGTAATGATACTTGTACTTGTACAAGCATTCGCGGAGATAGACGAAATACTCATACTGGCACCGCTTAATTGATAGTCAGCTGATTCCGCATTATGTAAACGCTCTACAGTCATTCCATTATCAGTTAAAGAGCCTATTGGTAGGTTAATAGTAAATTCAAGGTTGATAGCCCCACCACTTAC
>Ga0105356_10006281_pt1 | contig 11096 bp, 13 predicted proteins | sample GOMGulsemesocosm_3_FD_83502 | JGI IMG/M metagenome (GOLD analysis project Ga0105356, IMG submission 83502) | Methane-oxidizing microbial communities from mesocosms in the Gulf of Mexico - GOM9D Gulf of Mexico | ecosystem: Environmental > Aquatic > Marine > Cold seeps | place: Gulf of Mexico...
TCATTGATACTGTAGATACGGTAATTGCCATTTTAATCGCATTGGCTAGTTTATTTTTTATCATGACGGTTCCTTGAAACATTGTTTTATAATTGTTGATTCAGTAACAGTTACCTCACAGGAAATAACTTCATCTAATGTATCGAAATAAATTGAGTGAAAGGGTGCAAGTTACGAGTAATTAAAGTGCCTTATTAGTGAGCTTTTTAACAAATAATTAAAATTTTGGTGAGTAAAACTCATCAAAGCAATTTATGATAGCGCGAGAAATTAAGGGTGTTTTTAGTTATAAAACCAGATCTAGAGTAAGTTTAATTTGATTTAAGATTTACCCAAAGCGGGTATATATTCATTGTAAAATTCAATGAAAAATCTAACCATTTGAAGTAAGGCTAGATAATATTTATTGTTAATTTTAAATATTAAAATACTTGAATAATTATTATTTAACTTGCTACGTTGTAAATGACATGGAAATGGAATGTTCTAACTAGGTAAGTGAATAGAGTTAAAAATAAAAGCGAGTAACTAATGAAACTTAAACGCAATAATAAAATACTAATTTCTACTTTATTTTTATTTCCAATGATCGCCCATTCAGCAACCTGCGGTATTAAATAAAATATTGATGCTGTTTGTTTTACTGATGAACGTCCTGAGGCTTTTGGGAGTACAAAACCTGTCGCCAAGATATTTATTGATAAAGGAGAGGGCTATTCAGGTTTTTATACTGTATGGCGAGTAGGATCAGAGGATGCAGACTTATATATAAAATTTAGTTCTGACGCTTCTTTAAGTAACTATGATTGTAAGTCACTCAAACCAGTGATAATGAAGTTTGTACCGAGCTTTACAAGTAGGTACTTATAGCATTGTAGTTAAAGGTTATTCTGATTTCGGTTAATTGCCACTAACAAGGTATCTACCACAAAACCAGAGCAAGGAAATTTAACAATAACACCGCAATCACTGCTATCAACTTAGTTTAAAAGTTAAATACCCAAATTAATTTAAGACTATCATTCGTTGGCCTTTTTGTAATAACAAAATAAACCCTCATACCTTCAAATTCTTAATTGTAATTTTTATAAAAAACTGTATGTTAACATGGAAATAAACTTAAACTTGATAAGTTAAAATACAATTCAGTTAGTGACTGATATCTTAATTTTATTGGAGTTCATTGTGTATAAAACAATTTTAATTTTGTTATTTTTAATATCAAGTACCACTTTTGCAAATGAGAAAGAAGTATTAACAGTAGACAGAGTCATATCACATAGCATTGAACTGGTATTTGACAACAATAAAAATGAAAAGCCTAAGCTAAGCGAATTTGAATTAGTTAATTATATCGCGATGAGTAATGATTTAGGTGAGCGCTGGGCTGTCGTAACCGTAAAAAATAAAGCTAGTGGCAATCGCATACTAGAAAATGATCATTTAATGGCTTTATTTGCCAATGGCGAACGATCAAATCCAACAACTTTAAAAGTCATATTTGATGCAAATGAAACAAAATCATTAACGGTATCATTTGGTGAAAATAAGTTTCCTTTACTATCTATCAATGTAGGTTCTTAATCTAAAAATCAGTCATATATGGAGCCTTACAATGGATTTATCAGTTTTAGCTATGTTTATTCCCGCTTGTATTGCATTAAATATGATACCTGGACCTAACAATTTACTGTCAATGAATAATGGACAAAGATTTGGGTTTAAATATGCCTTAACTGCAGGAATAGGGCGAATTTTCGCCTTTATTATAATGATGTGTCTGGCTGCAACAGGGTTAGCAACAATTTTGTATGCATCAGAAACATTATTTTTAATTATTAAAATTACCGGAGCATGTTATTTGTTTTGGGTAGCATTTCAACTTTGGTATTCTGATGTTGTAAATATAAAACAAAATAGTAAACAACAATCTTTATATCACCTTGTTAAACAAGAATTTTTATTAGCAGCGGGTAATCCCAAAGCAATTTTAATTTTCACCGCTTTTTTACCGCAATTTGTTGATATCAAATACCAAGCTAGCTACCAGTTTTTAATCTTAGGTATCACATTTTTAATTTTTGAACTTTGTGCAATCGCTGTATATGCCAGTTTTGGAATGTTTTTAGCTTCATGGATGAATAAACCTAGCATGAGAAAAATATTTAATAGAACTTGTGCTTTTTTTATTGGATTAATCGGTATTGGTTTACTGATTGAACGCAAAAATTAAGAACACTATCTGAGATAAATGAATAATGATTACAAAAGGTAATATTATTGTTCTTAACGGGACATCTAGTTCAGGTAAAACAAGCTTAGCCCAAGCATTTCAATTGCAAAGCTTAGATGTGTATTTAGTCTGTAGTTTAGATATGTTTTGGGACATGACTCCTAACAAAACCCCAGCAGGCTCTCATAACTTTCCAAATATGAAATTAGCACTTATCAAATCAGTTAAAGCATTAGCCGAAACAGGCCATAATGTGATTGTTGATATTATATTTTGTGGTGATAAAACTTATCATGAACTTAAGACAGAGCTTAATGGTTTAAATTATAAAATCATTAAAGTCGAATGTCCGATTGATGAATTAAATAAAAGAGAGGCTGCCAGAGGCGATCGTAAACTAGGGTTAGCTAAATCACAGCTAAAAAGTATTCATCAAGGAACTGTTTATGACATAGTCATTAATACATATAACAATACGACTGATGAATGTTTAAAAATAATAATGAAAGAAGTCACAACTTCTTAATTCCCACTTCTATTTTTTATTTATTTACATCTCTACACACATAATCTTTTAATTTAATTTCTATTTTTTGACCTCAATCAAAAACATATGACGATAATCTATGTCATGCAAACTATTCAATAAGGAAAATGCACAGTAAATAGTGCTATTGAATTTTTCTATACACTTCTCAGGCAATATAATGGATATAGATTTTAGCGAAATCAATTATTTAAAAGATCCACAATGGCAAGACTTACATGCGGATAATGAACAATTTTTGCTGTCAATGACTGGCCCCACAGTTATTGATGTGTCGGGTAAAGATAAAAGCGGATATCGTGTTTTTGTAACCTTGTTACAGGGAGATGAACCATCAGGTTTAATCGCAATACATCGTTGGTTAACAGCAATAGATGATATTGAGCAACCACAGACAAATATCAGATTTATTCCTTGTTCAGTCGAAGCCGCGGCACAACACCCATTATTCAGCAAACGCTTTATAAATAGAGGTATGGATATTAATCGATGTTTTTCAGAAAATTTATCTTGTGAAATTAATAGTGAACAATATGGATATTACCAACGAGCACAGTTGATAGAACAAGCGATTAGAGAAGTAAACCCTGAAATGATTATTGATCTCCATAATTGTTCAAGTACACGACCTACATTTGCTATAAGTGCCTTAATTACAACTGAAACATTGTCGTTAGCATCATTTTTTTGCCAAACTCTGATCCTTTCAGACTTAAAGATCGGCTCTCTTATGGATCAAGAGTTTAATTGCCCATTTATTACCATTGAATGTGGTGATAAATTAGATGAACAATCTCATGAAATTGCATTTTTAGGTATTTCACAAATCTCTAAATGTCCTAGCTTTGGCTACATTCATCAAGATAAACGAGTTGAAGTAATATATCGTCCATTAAGATTGCAACTAAATAATGATGTTAAATTTTCACTGGCTTCATTTGATGAAGGAAATCTAGGTATTACATTAAAAAATAATATAGAACATTTTAATTATGGTAGTGCTCATCAAGATGAAATGTTAGGTTGGATGGTAACGGGTTAAGTAATTTACAACTACTAGATAATAATGGCAATAATGTGATTGATGAGTACTTTTACGCCAGAGACAACCAATTAGTTTGTTTGCATAACTTAAGGTTATTTAAAGCAACAACGAATAAAAATGTAGCCGTTAATGACTGCCTTTTTTATGTTGCAAAAATTTCTTAAATTTGTAGTACTAAAAAAAGGCTCTAAAAGAGCCTTCTCCTTTTTATCTGCTCTATACCCGTCATTTATAACTTGATGTCACTTATTTGGTAAGTGATATATTAAATAAGGTAATAATTTAAATAGCAAATAAATTAAGAGTTTCTATACTTTTCTATGTGGAGGAGTAATGAAATACAATTTTAAACTCGTAATTTTTTTATTTACAATTATAGCCTTCATTTGGGCATTATTAGTCTTTCCAGCTAAGCTACCAGATCCTACCGTTGAGAACTTTTCTGAGTTGCTCATGGTAATAGCATGTGTTGCTGTAATTATTAAAATAGAGCATCTTAGAAGCACACCCAAAGTATATTGGATATTACTTGGAGGTGCATCTATGACATACCTAGGTGTTTTTATAGATTTTGCCGAAGAGTTTTTTGATGAAGAGGCAATGGACTTCAGTGATTTTGAAGACTTTATTCAAACGATTGGCTTTATAACGCTATTTATTGGAATACAATGTTGGCTCACTTTACATATTCGAATGATGAAAAAATTAAAACTGATTTCTGAGTCTGATCATTTAACAGGCGCTTTAAATCGGCGTGCCTTTTATCAAAAATTAGCAAGAATAACTAAATATAATAAAAAGCAAAAAGGGACCTTACTCATTCTAGATTTAGATCATTTTAAACAAATCAATGATACATATGGCCACAGTTTCGGAGATATTGTAATAAAAGAAACCGCTGAACAATTAAAATACAAAATTAGAAAACAAGATTTACTAGCCCGTTGGGGAGGTGAAGAGTTTTTAATTTTTCTTCGTGATTGTGATGAGGATGAGGCTGAATTAATTGCAAATTCCATGCAACAACATATCGCAAAATATGAGTTTATACTAACTGACGACGCGATAAATGCCACAGTTAGCATTGGTGTGTACCATTCTAATAATATTCAATTATTAGATGAAGGTATAAACCATGCTGACGAAGCCTTATATAAAGCGAAAGCAATCGGCAGAAACTGTGTGGTTATTTATAATAGTTAACAGACTAAGAAGCGACTTGCACATTATCTTCAGTCAAAGTGTCGATAGAATAGAGTTTTATTTGGTAGTTAAAATCAATTGTTGAGAATAATTGTTCGAGTTGACTTGTTACTTCTTCAATTTTGTCATCAGTCGCCACTAAGAATATCAAAGAAAAATCGTTTTTTTGAACCTCAGTTAAACCAGAATAAAAACTTTTATAGTTATCCAATAAACGATTTAGATATGAACCATTAAACGTATTTAAGTTAATTCTTCTCACTTCAAATACAGTTAATTTTTGACCTGATTGAATAACACCGTCAAAAATAAACTTGTTATTTTTTGATTCAACCTTAATATCTTTTGCGATAGTATTACTGAATTCGTTTTGTATTTGAGCGATTAGATTCTTTTCAAGTAATCTTGCTTCTTTCATTCTCTGGTTATTTATTCGTTTAATTATGTCACTTTGTTGTGCTCTTTGGGCCTTTGAGCTGATAATGTTTTGTGCGAGTGCACTTTCGAGATTCTCATTTAATTGTGTCAGCGTTGTATTTTTATTATTGCTATTTAATTCACTTATTGAAGGCAGGGACTCATTTTCTTGATGATTTATACTATCTTCTATCTTTAATAGCACTTCTGAAGTAGAGGCTTGCTGTAAACTGACAAAATTTCCTTCATCTTTAAAGTCTGAAGGTGCATATAGTACTTTATAGTTCCAATTGAGTGTTATAAAAAATAACACAACTAAAGTAAAAGGAAATAACATTAAAAACCATATAAAAAGCAACTGATTAGCTGGATTTATATGGGGTAATACCATAGTGCCACTAATTTCAGCTATACCTGCAAAAATCGCAATAACAGATAATGGATTTTTAATTACACCGACTTTATTTTTCATCTTAACTTCCTTATTAATCTGACTTTTTTAAATCAGAACAACAAGTTTACCAATTTTAAATCTAATTGCTATAGGGTATTTGTTTTATAAGATTCTGGTCATATTTATCTAAATAATTAGGCATTGACTCTGATAACCAGTAGTTAAGCGTTGCAGTATAATTTGGCGCTTTTAATACTGTTTTTTGTAATGCTTTATCAATTTTGCTTATCGCGTTTATTGCAAATGAATCAGCTGCACTTGTAGCACAACCAACGGCACCTAAAGTAAATGCATTTTGAAGTTGGTTAATAGGTATGATTGCAATATCTTGATAACCAATTTTTTTATGATATGTGGCTGTTACTGGATAATCTGTAAAGTAATCTATTCTTTTAAGTTTGAGTAGATCAAATAAAACTGTTGCTGAATCTTTAAAATTAAAATTCACGATACTTCTTTTATAAGCTTGGCTACTTTCTACTATAGGTTGTAGCTCTTTTGTAAATTTTCGCGCATTTTGTCTGCCATATTGAATTTTTTTATTATTCATTAGTTTTTCAATATCAATTGGGTTGCCATAAAGTTTAGTGAAGTGCGGCGCTAATTTTTTTGAAGTAATAACTGAAATTGCAGGATATAAATATGCTGGCACTGAATAGGTTGCACGAGATGTATTTTGTTTTCTATGTATCATACACGGATAACATATATTATTTCCTTCATCCATCATTTTACCGATTCGACTTTGCGGTAAAATAGTTACTTCATGACTGACATCTGGCATTGCTTCAATCAGGTTATACATTAAAGCATCACATGTTCCTCTATCACTCATATTCGAGTGATTAGAAATGTGCGTTGGAGGCGAGTCAGACAGCGCCCAAGTTATTTTTAAATCCTGTTGTGAAAATGCGGAAAATGTAAATAAAAGTAAAATAGATATAACCAGATAAATTTTATTCATATAGTACCTCTTAACATCCTGTTTTTATTATGAGTTATAAAGCTTTCTATTTTTCTAGTTGATTCATTTTAAATTGTTAATTTTAGATTTGAAATACAACCAAAACATGATTAACTAAACAATAACAATGTATTTAATATACATTAATATTCAGAGTGAATTATTGCAAATTATTAAATTCAAGTGAAAATATTGACATTTAACTCTAAAAATTGACGATAAAGTAGTGATTTAAAGCGCAGATTTCAACATATAATATTTAAAGATGTTTATTTTACCTATAACAAAAACATAAAATGGTGCATAAAAATGCAAATATCTCTTGATAGAACTGATAAACGAATTTTAAAATTAATGCAGCAAAATGGCAGAATAAGTAACTTAGAGCTGGCAGATCAAGTAGGGCTCTCTCCAACTCCTTGCTCGAGAAGAGTAAAACGATTAGAAGAGTCTGGGATCATCAGTAACCATGTTACTTTATTAGATCAAAAAGCACTTAATTTAAATTTAACAGCTTTGATTGGCATAGAGTTAGATGAACATACGCCGGACAAATTTGACAAATTTGAACAAGCAATATCAATTTTACCTGAGGTTATGGAATGCAGCATAGTTACAGGGCAAGCTGCAGACATCATAATGAAAGTGATAGTTAAAGATATGGAGCATTATGAAAAATTTTTGTTAAATCAACTTATGCCATTTGCAGGGATCAGCAGCATTCACTCTAGCTTTATTTTAAGAAAACTAATCAATAAAACAGACTTACCCTTAGATTAAACAGGAGAATTAAATTAATGGAAAAATACGCGGTTTTGTCAGATATTCACAGTAATATATTTGCTTTAAAAGCGGTGGTTGATGATGCTAAATCAAAAGGAGTTACAAATTTTATTAATTTAGGAGATATTTTGTATGGTCCTATTGCACCAAAAGAAACCTATGATTATTTAAAAGAGCATAGCTTTATTACGATTTCAGGTAATCAAGATAGGCAAATTTATGAAGCGACCGATGAAGAAATCAAATCAAATACAACTATGCAATTTATTATCAAAGACTTAGGGCTTGCTCCATTAACTTGGATGAAAAACTTACCTTTTGATATGCAACTTAATGACGATATTTATTTATGCCATGGTACACCTAAAGATGATTTAATTTATTTATTAGAGGACGTAACTTCTGGCTCAGCTAAAGTTCGGCCTGATCAAGATATTATAAGTTTATTAAGCGGCCAAAAATCTAAAATTATACTATGCGGCCATACTCATACAACAAGATGTGTGCAGTTATCTACAGGTCAAATGATCATTAACCCAGGTAGTGTGGGCTTACAAGCATATTCGGATGATGAGCCATATAAACATTCAATGGAAAACTTTAGCCCCAAAGCCAGCTATGCAATATTAGAACAATCTGAAAATTCACAATGGGATGTTGCTTTTTTTAAAGTAAATTATGACGTAGATAGGGCCGTTAAGGCAGCACATAAACAAAATAGAGATGATTGGGTTCATTTTTTATCTACAGGTCGTAGCTTATAAAACCTGTAAATCGGTTTTATAATGCCAAGAGGTGTTACCTTTAAATAAAACCTCTTTGAATTAATGTTTTAGTTACTGAGACCACACCGCATATTCGTTATTATTAAGATCTGTAAAGTGAAAGCGTCTGCCACCAGGAAAACTAAAGATAGCTTTGGTTATTTCTCCGCCATTTAGCTCTATTTTAGCTTGTGTATCTTCCAAATCATTACTGTAAAGTACGACCAAAGCACTGCCTGTATTTTGTGACATAGTTAAATCTGCTTTATAAAACCCTGCATCGATACCGCTATTACTAATGCTGCAATACTCTTCGCCATAATCAATAAACGACCAAGAAAAAACTTTTGTAAAAAATGATTTAGTTTCATTAATATCTTTAACTGGGATCTCTATATAATTAATTTTGTGATGCATATTACATTTCCTTATTATTATGTTTGTTATCTGTAAAACCTGATATATCGCCTAATACTAAACCAATACCATTTTCAGTATTATCATACTGTTTAATATATGGGTTATGTTTAGCCCAAGCATACACTTTACTGCCATTATGCTGTGCTAACGCTGCAAATTTATTTGGCCAACCCCAAATAAATTTACCTAAATCAGGCGGCACTATGATAGTGGTATTTTTACAAGTATTAGGAAATCTTTCACTCCATCCATATAAAGTATAATCAATGAAGCATTGTTTGTTGGAGCTGAAGCTAATGACTTGTGCTTTAGGGTTTATTTTGTCGAATATCTCTATCATTAGAGAATTTCCAATATACAAAATTTCATTTTTATATTTGATATTAGAAGCTTGAACAAACTCCTTTAATGCAGCAATAGAATATTTATTTGGATTTTTTAAGTTAATCCAGTATTTTTCATTCTCAAACTCAGCAAAAACTTGGGATAAAGATGGGACTTTGAATCCTTTACTTCTAAATTTAAAAGATCGACCATGATCGGAAGTCGCATTGTAACCAACATCAAATTTTATCAGCTCATCCAGTGTCATTTTAGCCACTTTACCTTTGCCATCTGTGGCACAATCTACCTTCCAATCATGAAAAACGGCAAACTTATTATCACGTGTATAATGTACATTTAAATGTATGATTTCAAAGCCACTATCAACAGCATGTTTAATACTTTGCAGCGTATTTTCTATATACGGATTTTCAGATGCTAATTGGTTATTTGCACCACAAGAAGATTTATCCATATTATCGTAATCAATGTTTTGACCACCGCCTCGATAAGCAACTAACTCCCCTTTAAACAATAAAGGCAGAGTAGGGGATTGCCCCATATAAATGCCAATAGAAACGATACAAATGATGATAAATAAAAGAAACTTTTTCAAAATTAATGTTTTTATGATTATTTTTAAAATACTATAAAGCGTTTGAAATTTTCGAACAAGCTGTATTACCGTAATTAATTTTATTTGTCATAAAAGGATCTTTGGATAAAAATGGAAAAATTTAAAGGTATCGTATATCTCATTTTTACTTTTTTTGGTTTTGGTTTCTTAGTTATGACGCCGTTTCTATTTTATGAGGTATATGATGCCTCAGATGCAACTGAGCTAAAAGCACAAGTAACGTATTCAAGATATCAAGAACGAGGGGATTCATGCTGGATGGAAATAGAATTCACAATTTTAGATACAGGTAATGAGATTGAAATTGGCGACTATCAACCTGGAGATTTTTCATATTGTGGTGAAAAAAGAAAACGCGTAAAAGAGAATCACAAAGGTAAAGTTACAGATATTTACATCACTAAAAATGGCAAATATTACGGTAGTAAAGGCAGTTATACCCAAGCTGCAATAATAAGTAGTTTAAGTGTCCTTTGGTATTTATATCTGTTTTACTTAATTCGAAGCAATAAAAAAAGTTGATAGAGAAGAAAAAGTTGAAAATTGATTACACAAAATACACTGTTAGTGAATTGTTAGATGTACAAGATAATATAGATAAGCTAGCCCACCCTGAGCGCTACCAACTCTTATGTGAAGAGATTAACTTTAGAAAATCAAACGGCGAATATAATGCCTATTTGAAGTCTTTTACCACAGATGAAAGTGAAGACGATGATGAGCTTATCATCGAATTTTCAAAAGGCCATAAATCATGGTCTAGAAGAGCATTTATTGGCTTTTTTGCTTTGATACATTTAATAGTTATCGCATTAATCATTCCAAAATATTTAGCTCCCTCTCTCAGTGACATGACAGAATATAAAACTGATATTTCAAGTGCGCAATGTAATGTAGAAGAGTACGAAGATAGCGAAACAGATCGTATTTATCACTATTACGACCTTAATTTTGATGTTTTTTCTGCAATAAATATAGGTCAAACCATTTGTCAAAAATTAGCAAAAGAGCTACCTACCTATAGCCAAGTATCAATTTGGCAAAGTGAGGGTTATGTATATCAATTAGCAGTAGATTCAAAAATAGTACTGCCATATGAAAAGATGAAAAAATCTATGGTTGAGCTGCAAACTGATGGTGTAGAAATATATTTGTTTTTATTAATTGGCTTATGGTTTATTGGTTTTAAATCTCTAGCTAATGCGATTAAACCTGGTTCTTTTACAAAGGATTAGTAAAAATTGCACAGTGCAACTGTAAAGTACTACTGTGCAATAACAATCTAGATTAGTAACTGTACTTTAA
>Ga0105356_10006284_pt1 | contig 11094 bp, 10 predicted proteins | sample GOMGulsemesocosm_3_FD_83502 | JGI IMG/M metagenome (GOLD analysis project Ga0105356, IMG submission 83502) | Methane-oxidizing microbial communities from mesocosms in the Gulf of Mexico - GOM9D Gulf of Mexico | ecosystem: Environmental > Aquatic > Marine > Cold seeps | place: Gulf of Mexico...
GTGTTTGAAACATGGCCTCGGGCATATGAAGGAGGTCTTATTGGTATTTATGATGTTATTGGTTCAATATGGAAAACAAAAGAACGAGAAAAGAATTTTGTTTTTAGTGATGCCTATTTATTTCATGAAATAAAGTTCGTAAAGAGAAAAAAGGATATTGATATTAAATATTCAAATATCAGTGATCTTGATAGTTTAATTATCGGAACACTTAAACATTATGCTTATCAAGATGAATTTACCTCATCTAGGACGTTTATTAAATTATCCCAAAACCATTTAATCCAAAATTTACTATTCTTGACTCAAGAAAAAATAGATATGACTCTTGGTGATATTCGTAAAATCCGATATGAAATTAATAAATATATGAAAAGTAGTATGAAGAATTTAGAATTCTTGCCTCAGGCACTTACAAAAAAAGGGGTACATATTGCCGTTAGCAAATCTAACAAACATCATGCTGAAATTATCGGTAAGTTTAATAAAGCAATAGAGGCGATGAAAAGAGATGGTACTTATAATGCTATTATTAAAAAGCATGATAATTTTCTTTAAGGCTTAGTTGTTGTAATTCTGACTATGTTACGACATAAGCAATTTAGGATCTCCTCTTGATTCTTGTTTAATAGATTAAGCAAAAAACAATAACCTAGTTCTTTACTTGGTATTAATATTAGAATATACTAATACCATGAATTGCTTAATTAGGTTTTTGCAGTTTATATAAATCGATTAAAATTAATCCAAGAGGGGATGAAAATGAAATCAAAAATTTTATTAGCTATTGCTTTAATGACATTAACAGTTGGTTGTGCAACAACAGAAGGCGACAAAGCTGTTTCTGTTAATGCTAAACCAGCACTGTATAACGAAACACTAAATCCACGTCAAAAAGAATATGACAATCATTTAGGTTTTAATGATTTACATATTCAAGCTATAAGACACTTAAAACCAGAAACTAATCATGTACATGATCCAGATTTACAAACTATTGTTCATCATCACTGTAAAGCTTATGAAGATAATACTTTAATATGCTTAATGTTCCATACAGGCATGAAAGATCAAGATAAGCCTATGGGGTTTGAGTACATTATTACGACTGAACAGTTTAATAAATTACCAGAAGAAGAAAAACAATTCTGGCATTATCATTTAGATGAGATTCCACGTGCTCACGCAACATTCCCAGATTTAACAGCTGATGAAGCCGCTAAAATTTTACCAGCAGTTAATGAAACATACGGTAAAGTTTACTACTTTAAAAAGCCACATGACAAAATGCCTTTGGGCGAACCGTACATCTTGAAAGTTCAAGATATGCCAGAACAAGATTAAGTAGAAAGTTAGATTAAAGTTATACCAGCAGAGTTTCTCTCTGCTGGTTCTATTTTAGGAGTCGGTATGCAAATGATTCTAATGTTAATTGTTGGAATGGTATTTTCTAACCTTTCCTATGCAAACCCAACCTTAGGCTTGCCAGAGCTATCCATTCCAAAAAACAACCCTCAATCACCAGAAAAAGTTGAGCTGGGTCGATTATTATTTAACGATGCTCGTTTTAGTGGTGATGGGACAATTAGTTGTGCAAGTTGTCATCATAGTGATAAAGCTTTTACTGATGGCTTAAAAGCACCAATAGGGGTTGATAAGCTAACAGGTTCTGTTAATGCACCTACTGTGATTAATTCAGCTTTTTACGATACTTTATTTGTAGATGGCCGAGCTAAAAGCTTAGAAGAACAAGCTATGGGGCCTTTTATAAATCCTGTTGAACATGGTTTAAAAGACTATACAAAAATCATTGATATCATTCTAGAAGATGACCAATACCCTGTTATGTTTGAGCAAGTATTTGATATTCCAGAAGATGATATATCTATAGATTATGTTGTTAAAGCAATTGCAAGTTTTGAGCGGACTCTTATTTCCGGTAATTCCAGGTTTGATCAATATTATTTTGGAAGGGATCGTACTCAGCTATCTGAAAGTGCCGCAAGGGGATTAAGAATATTTAGACGTAAAGGAAACTGTGCTAATTGCCATGAAATATCATTTAACAATGCCTTATTTATGGATAATGATTTTTACAATATTGGTGTTGGGTTTGACAAAATTAAAGATCAGGTAAAGGATATAATAAGTTCGATAAAAGCTGGTGAAAAATTAAACCTAATTTCAGCAAAACAAGTCGAATTGGGTAGATTTAATGTCACTTACGTTATTGATGATATAGGTAAATTTAAGACACCTACATTACGGAATATCAGTTTAACCGCACCTTATATGCATGATGGCAGTATTAAAACCTTAGAAGAGGTTGTGGAATACTATGATAAAGGAGGGGATAAAAATAGATATATTGATGCCGCCATTTTTCCACTCAAATTTACAGAACAAGAAAAAATAGACTTGGTTGAGTTTATGAAAGCATTAACAAGCTCTAGTGAATAAAAACAATTAACTCCCTTCGTAGAAAAGAGGGTGACGATTATCAATAATTAACATGGCTATGAACATACTACTGATTAAATAAATATTTTCGCTTTGGAAGTGAGGCCTCAGCCTCTCATAGGCCAGACGAGGCTAAAGTCTCACTTCCAATAAACAAGCTATGGTTTGTTAATAACCATGATAATTAAATTATTTTTTCTTTATTTTAAACTGAGATGCTTTAAGCTCATGGCGATCAAGTAATCTATAAAACTCAGTTCTATTACGTTTTGCTAACTTGGCTGCCTTGGTAACACTGCCATTAGTTAATTGTAGTAATTTTATTAAATAATCAAGTTCAAAATTCTTCTTTGCATCATTAAAACTTAATAACGAATTTTGTTTTTCTTGTAATGCTTTTTCAACAAGTCCAGCTGGGATTAATGGTGTTGTTGCAAAAGTACAGATATGTTCAATTACATTCTTTAGCTGTCTAACATTTCCTGGCCAGGTGTAAGCAATTAATAGTTCCATGGCTTCATTAGATAAACCTTTAGCAACTGAATTATGCTCTGAACGATTGATTCCAATAAAGTGGCTCGCAAGTAAGGGAATATCTTCACGCCTATCAACTAAATTTGGTAAAGATAAGGTAACTACACATAAACGATAATAGAGATCTAGTCTAAAAGTTTCTTCTGCAGTCATCCTTTTTAAATCTCTATGACTAGCAGATATAACTCTCACATCGACTTTTATGGTCTCATTAGAGCCAACAGGCCTAATTTCTCCTTCTTGAAGAACACGTAATAATTTAACTTGAAAAGAAGGTGACATATCACCTATTTCATCAAGAAATAGACTGCCTCCGTCAGCAGCTTCAAATAAACCTTTTCGATTAGAAGTCGCTCCAGAAAATGAACCTTTTCGGTGACCAAATAATTCAGATTCTAATAAATCTTCAGGAATAGCACTGCAATTAACGGTTATAAATTCATTGTTACGACGAGAGCTTATTTTATGTATGGCTTGAGCAATAAGTTCTTTCCCTGTACCGCTATCTCCTTGGATATAAACACTAATATTACTATTAGCAACACTTTCAACTTCACGAAGTAAATTTTCAATTACAATGCTACGAGTAATGATTTTTGATCGCCAGGCACTTTCTTTTTTAATGGCTTTACCTGGTGAATGGCTGGCATGCAACGTTAACGCTTTAGTTGATAAATCAATAAGCTCTTTACTATCAACAGGTTTAGTAAGAAACCCAAAAAGACCATCATTAGTCGCAGCGACGGCATCTCTAATAGTCCCATGTGCAGTTAGAATAATAACGGGGATAGTGGGGTAAAATTCTTTTACATGACTAAACAAAGCTAAACCGTCCATTTCTCCCATTCTTAAATCGGTAATAACTAAATGAGGGAGGTAGCTAGGTATTAGAGCAATAGCTTGTTCAGCACTTTCTGCACAACTAATTTCATAACCTTCAGACCTTAAACGAACAGAATTCAGCTTGAGTAGGCTAGGGTCATCATCTACCAATAAAATTTTATGTTGCTGTAAATTGCTTTCTTGTTTATCTGACATTATTGGGTTTTCTGATTGATAGTAGTTTCTATAACTTTTAGTGCTTGTATTTTGGAGATAACTTCTTTAAGTTGTATTTCAGCCTCAGTAATTTCTTTTTTTAAGACATTATTTTTACGCCTGAAATTCCAATTTTTTGATTGAAGAGAAGATAATTTTTTTAGAATTTGAATTTGGTTATTATTTAATTGATATAAGGGAGAAGAAACAACTTGTTGCTCTTGAATCTTTCTTAATAATGCAAGCGTTTCCTTAAGATTGACACAGTTAAAACTATTATTAACCGAATAAGCAATTAACCAAGCCGTAAGCCAGCTTTTTTTTGTTTCATATTTTGATTTTAATTGTTCGCAGATTAGTTTTTGCTCTTGCTGGGTTTTACCGCCATATAGATTACTTAGTTGTAATAACTGATTAGACTGTTCAAATTGTGTTGCTACTGGAACTTCAACTTCACCCGGGTTATTAAAACTGGCTTCCCAGTCAGTCAGTAGTTGACATCCTGATGATGTTAAAACAATAAAGGTAATAAATATCTTTAATAAGATTGCCATTAAGCTATATTTTGTTTTTGAGGTAAATAAATAGAAAACCGAGCGCCACTATATTTTTTGCATTTAGATAGTAATTTAACTGATCCATGGTGGATGTCAAGATAATGCCTTACTAAAGCTAGCCCTAGGCCAGAATCTTTAATTTTCCAATCTGAAGAAGATGAGTTGCCACGATAAAAGTCTTTAAATATAAGTTGTTCAACTTCTTTACTGATACCGGGGCCTTGGTCTTCAATCGTTAAGGTGATAATTTTATCATGTTCACTCAATGTTAATCTGATTGAACTATTAGGTGGTGCAAACTTAAGTGCATTTGAAAAGACATTACTTATAACTATTTTAAGTTTTTCATAATCAGCATTAATTTGAGTGGGGTTAAGCTTGCTATCTAATGATATATTTTTGCTTCTAAGTAATAATTCATATTCATCTGTAATGCGATTAACTAGAGCTTCTAATTTAAAAGTAGAGCAATTAAAAGTTATTTTGCTTGAAATAGATCGTTGATATTCTAACAAGTTTTCGACTAAATCATTAATAGTGATATTGCTTATTTTCATCAACTGAATGATTTCTTGTTGCTCTGTGTTTAATTCACCAACAATATTGTCAGATAATAAATCGGTGCCTTCTTTTAACGTAGCCAAAGGTGTTTTTAGTTCGTGAGAAACATTCCTGATAAATTGTTGTTTTTCTTTCTCTAAGCTTCCTAGTTTTATTCGTAACCATTCTAATTGCTCACCTAGCTGTTGTAAGTCTCTTGGCCCCCTAATAGAAATGGCATGTGAAAAACCTTTATCACCAATAGTTCGAATTGCAATGGTAATATCTTTAATAGGCCTCAATAATAAGAGCACAAAAATTAAAGATAATAATAAAGCTAAAGCAATACTAATAATCGCGAAACTAATAAGCTCAATTTTAAATTTTTCAGCACTAATTGACAATTTTTTGGACTCAGTTGCTACTCTTTTTTCACCTTCGGTTAATATTTTTTTTACTTGCTGGGTTAATTCATCATATACATTTAAGTCTTCTTGAGTAAGTTTAATATCTTTTTTATCTTCCAGCTTTTTGAAGATACTTACATAGAGAGAATGTTCATTCTTGCTTAGGGAATCTAAGCGCCGGATAAGGTTATCATCGATTTTTTGTTGATCAAATGTTGCCACTTGTTTTAAAAACTTGTCTCTATTTTCTAGAAATAAGTCAAAAAAACCTATTGTTCCAAATAGTTGAAATTGTCTAATATTCCGCTCCATGGAATTTAAGCGTTCAAGAATTATTCTTGTACTTTCAGTTTCATGAACTGTTTTAAATAAAGCTGATTGACTCTTTTCAGTAAAATCTCCAACTTCATACACAGTATAAAAAATAGCAAAAATTAATGGTAAAGTAACGATTAAAAAACTAGCAAGAGCCCATTGGTAAAGCGAGCCTTTATTTAATGATGCTTTTTGGTCTGAAGATTTAGCCACGGTAGTTATCAATGTTATTATGTTTTAAAATTAGATTATCAATTGTTTGAGATCATTCGATTATTTTATCTTATAGCTAGCAGCAAGTAATTGTTTAAATGTATTTTTTAGGATCTAGAATCAACTAAAACCTTAAATAACATTACCATTTTAAACATGGGGTTTTATTTTTTATACAGTATAGATAAGATAGGCTGGTAAAAATAAAAACCTTAGGGGTAATACAACAATGATTATTGGTTCAGTAGCAGCTATTTTAGTTATAGTATGGTTTTATAATACAGCCAATGGTCGCAATCCAGTACATTGGGCAATGGCTGGTTTTTTAGTCTATTTTATTGTTAGTTTACTTTGGACGGTTGCAATAAACCCAAGTATAAAAGACGCTGCTATGCACAGCAGAGATACAATGCTTATGTGGGTAGCCCGTTATGCTTATATCATTGTTTCAGTTGCTTGTGCAGTGGTTTTTAATTTAAAAGTAGGTAATAAAAGTACAGATGAAGATTAAATATTTACAGGGGTCTATATAAATCTCAGGTTTGTATAGAGTTAGCTTTATCGGTAGGAGGGGCCTTTGGCCGCGACCGGAACAAGATCAAGAACAGTCGCGGCCAAAGGCCCCTCCTACTATAATCTGGTTATTAATATTAAAGACTATGAAAACTTGGTTCGTTTATATCATTCATTGTTCTGATGATAGTCTTTATACCGGTATTACAACTGATTTAGAAAGACGATACAAACAACATAGCCAGCTGCAAGGTGCAAAGTATTTTAGAGGTCGGCAGCCCAAAGAACTGGTTTATCAGGAGGGCGGACATAATAGAAGTACAGCAAGTAAGCGAGAAATAGAAATAAAAAAACTTTCACGGGTAAACAAACTTCAACTGATTGCATCAAAACAGCAGTAAATTTAAGCTACTTTCTCTTAAGGCCTTTACAGATATACAAATTATCTAAAACAATGACAGAAAAAAGGAATATTTTATTTGTAGGTGATCCACATGGAGATTTTGATCCTGTGATTTCTGCTGTAAAAAAATATCTACCTGAAGCTGTTATTTTATTAGGTGATTATGATTTAAAGAAACCGCTACAAGATTATATTCAAGAAATTATGGGAAAAACCAAAATTTGGTGGATACCCGGAAACCATGACTTTGATCCACCAGAGCATCACCACAATCTTTTTACATCACAATTAGCTGATCAAAATTTACATTTAAATGTTGTAGAAATTGCAGGGCTAAGAATTGCTGGCCTAGGTGGTATCTTTTTAGGTAGAGTTTGGTACCCACCTTATTCGCCAAAATGGAGGAGTAAAAAGCATTTTTTACAAGTATCTTCACTTAATGACCAATCTTCTGAATTATCACTAAAATATCAGTCTGCTATCTGGCATGACGAATGGGCACAATTAAAAAAGCTTAAAGCTGATATTTTAGTAACTCATGAAGCACCAAAAAGTCATAAACATGGCTTTATTGCAATTGATCAATTAGCTGAAGCTATGGGGGTAAAACAGGTGTTTCATGGGCATTTGCATGAGCATTATACCGCTAAAATTCGTAAGGGAATTCAGGTTGTTGGGGTAAGGAATGCGAAGGTTGTGGATTTGTTGGGGGTTGAGGTTTAAAAGAGCAGGTTCAAGGCTAAAGGTGAAAGGTAGAGCAGGAGTATTGCGGTTTGTTTATCTCTTAAAGTAAAAAAGCCCGATAGAAACTATCGGGCTTTTTTTGTAGCTTGATTCTATTTAATTAACTTAGAATTTTGCTTTTAGGTCAAGTTGAAATGTATCAACTGTTTTTCCTTCGTGGCCTTCAGCTGCAAAATATGCTGCTCCAGCTGAAAAGTTTTTGCTGATTTTGTAGCTACCTTTGATTTTATGGCCTCTAGCTTCAACTCCACCAGCAGCAAAATCAGAATCATTAAATGTATCTGCAACAGCGTGCTTTTGTGTATCTCTGTAATTGTAATCCATTTTAAATGGGCCGTATTTTGTACCAAAACCAGCTAACCATGCAGTATCTTCACCACTATCAGCTGAAGCGTTAGTAGCATATTGTCCATAGACGTAAACAGGTAAGATACCAGTATCTATATCAACTTTACCCGCAACCTCATATATTTCAAGTGCTACAGCATCGTCAAAGTTGCCTTTTTCAGATTCATTATTATATATGTATGCATTTGAGCCTAATGAAGCCTTAACAGCATCAGTTAGTTTCATTGAAGCGCTAACACCAGCATGCCATAAGTTAAGGTCATCACTAAAGCCATTATTATTACTGTAATTGTCAGCTGCTTCTGGTACACCTTTAACCGTATCACCATCTTCAAGAATAAAATAACCACCTGTAGCTGCTAATTTAACAGCACCAATTTTAGTTTTATATTTTAATGCCACACCTTCTGGGTTAACATCACTATCCCAGACTAAACCAGCTGAAGAGACGTTATACCAAGGTTGTTTGAATTTACCAAAAGTTGCTGTTAAACCTTTTGCAAAAGCTGGGTGCCAGTTGATATATGCTCTATCGAAGTAAATATCTTTACCACTGAACGAACCTTCGATTGTTTGGTTACTTGATGTTTGACCACCGGTTGTAACAAGGCGAAAACCTGCATCGACTTCATCATTAACTTTAGCCTTGATACCAATTCTTGCACGGATACGTTGACGAGATTCCTTAACGCCATCTTTTTCACTATGATCAATATCAATATTTTCATGTCTGAAACGCATATCACCAGACATCTTAATTCTAGAAGCCCAATCCATTGCTTTAGCCATTTCTGGGCTTAATGTAGCACTTGCAGCTGCTTCTTGTTTTTCGTCAGCTTTTTTGGACAATTTTTCAAACTGTGCTTTATTTAAAACACCGTTTTGGAATAATGCTTCTAATAAGTCTTTGTCAGAAGCAGAAGCGGTTGTTGCTGTTAAAGCAGCACCCGCTAATAATGCAGATTTAATAGCTACGCTAAGTTTTGTCATTTGTTTAGTTTCCTAAAGTTTTAAATGTTGTATTTTTGCAACTTGTCGCAAAAGTTGGACAAATAATACGAAAGGAATGTTACAGAAGTGTGACAGAGGAAAACTTATTTGAAATATTTTTGAACTATTTGTATTTAACTAAAATGAGAGTTAAAAATGTTTGGAAGTAGGGGGGCTGAAATGGAGTCTTTAGTCGTTAAAGATGTGGGTAAAGCCCCAACTATATTTTTGGGGCTTTGCTTTTACTTGTAAAGTTAACTGTTTGTTTTGAGGGGGCGCTAACTATATATTGGATTAGATTTGTAAATATTGGTTAATCAATTCTAGATCTTGCTCAGTTAAGCTACTAGCAGCTTGTTTTAATTTAATTCCACTAATTAAATAATCATAACGTGTTCTTGAATAGTCTCTTTTTGCACGATACAGGTTTCTTTGTTCTGATAGCACATCGACCATTGTACGTGTTCCAACTTCTGATCCTGCTAGAGTGGCTTCTAAAGAACTTTCCGCTGAGGCAACGGCTGCTTTAAGAGCATGAACACGGTTAATGCTTGAGTTTATATCCCGAAATGAATTTCTAATTTCACGTTTAACTAATCTTTTAGTCGCTAATAAAGCTTGCTTGGAAATTTTATGATTATATTGCGCTTGTTTGGATCGAGAACTCACCATTCCGCCCTGAAAAAGAGGGATGTTTAGTTGTAACCCTACGCTTTGAGTATCTCCACGAGAACCGAAAGTACTACCAACATCAGACACACCATAGTTAGCAATAATATCCAGTGTTGGAATATGCCCTGATTGCTGTAGTGAAATATCTTTTCTACTTATTTCTGCTTGATTAAGCGCTGAAATTATTTGTAGATTATTCGTTTCAGCAACTTTTGTCCATTCAGATATATCATTGGGTGTAGGGGGTGTTAGGCCTATCGTTTTAGAAAGTGTTAATAAATCCAGTTCAATTTCACCAATTATTTCAAGTAAGGCTTCTTTACTGTCATCTACACTATTTTCTGCATCAATTTTATTTGATAGTGCTTGGTCATAGGCAGCTTGTGACTCATAAACATCAGTAATAGCAATTAAACCAACATCAAACCGTTGTTTAGCCTGTTCTAGCTGTTTATTGATTGCTTCTAGCTCAGCATTAGAAAAACCTAAGTTATCTTGTGCGGCTAGGATATTAAAATAGGCTTCAACCGTTTTAACAATTAAAACTTGTCTCTCTGCTTGATAATCGGCTTCAGCTTTGGCAATTCTATTACTTGATTGGTTAAGTTCTATCCAATGTTCCCAATGAAAAACAGGTTGAGAGAAATTGATACTAAATGTATTGTTCCAATAATTTTGAGTTCCTGCACTTTGGAAGTTTTGTTTTTTACTATTGATACGGTCTCTACTAGACTTTCCAGTAACAGAAATTGTGGGTAGCATATTGGCAATACTTTGAGCTTTGGTTTCACCAACTGAATATTGGTTTAAGTATGCCTGTTGTAAAACGGGGTCGTTTTGAACAGCTAATTGATAGGTTTCCACAAGGTCTTGAGCATAGGTAGAACCAGAACAAGCTGCTAAAAATAGAATTCCTGCTAATTTAGTTTTCAAAATAAGTTGCCTAGTATTTAAAATGATATGATGGTGAATTGCCTGATTATAAATAATAGGCTTTATTCCTTTAATATAGCACATAACTATTGAATCTCTTTTATCAATGATTAAATGAACTTACTGAGTAAGTGTGTTAGAAAATTAGATTGAAAAATACAATGAAAAATAAACTATTAATAATTATAAGTTTAGCCAGCTTATTTCTTTCTGGTTGCTCAAGTCTTGGTAAAGGCATAACTGAAGCTTTTCTTGAGAAGCAGGATGCGGAAGATACTCGTATTTGTGAAGTATGGGGTGAGAAGTTTTCTGGTTTAAACTCTCAAGAAATACTAAATAGTGGGAAGGTGAAAGTTTTAATGGTGCATGGTGTAGGCGATCATAAACCCGGTTATTCTACTGAGTTTTATGAGAAATTAGCCAAAGA
>Ga0105356_10006290_pt1 | contig 11091 bp, 9 predicted proteins | sample GOMGulsemesocosm_3_FD_83502 | JGI IMG/M metagenome (GOLD analysis project Ga0105356, IMG submission 83502) | Methane-oxidizing microbial communities from mesocosms in the Gulf of Mexico - GOM9D Gulf of Mexico | ecosystem: Environmental > Aquatic > Marine > Cold seeps | place: Gulf of Mexico...
ATGAAAATAACTAACATAAGATAAAACTCTTAATTATTAAGATTTAGGATTTTTATGACACCCCCAACAAATGTAATATTTGATAAAGAAATTGAAGTGCGCTGGTCAGATTGTGACATTAACAAACATATGAGGCACTCTGCCTATTCAGATATGTGTGCTCACACTCGTGTTAGTTTTCTACACTCTATTGGTATGGATGAACAGTGGTTTAAAGAACAAAACCTGAGCCCTATTTTGTTTAAAGAACAAACTGAATATTTTGCCGAAATGTTTATGAGTGAAAAAGCACGTATTACCGTTGAAATGGGTCAACCAACAGGCTCTGCTAAATCAGTATGTCTGATCAATAAAGTATATAAAGAAGACGGCACTGTTTCTGCTGTTCATCAAGTAGTGGTTGGTTGGATGAACATGAAACTTAGAAAGATTGTTGAACTTCCGAGTGAAATAGTGGCCAGCTGCCTAGAAAAAGTAGCTTGATGGTCAGAGTCACAATTCTAAATAACAGTAGTTCTACATTAGCAGCTGATAACAGCTGCTAATAAAAAAACCAGAGAGCTACTTATCATTACGTAAGTGATAATGTGCTTTAGCTTGTTGATTATAAGCATCTAAAACGGTTTTATTTTGACTTGATTTTGCAAGTTCAATTAAATCAATTTTAAGCTGCCCCTGCCCATCAAACTGACTAGCAAAAGTTCCCATATTTGGCATATCAATACGCCAGTCATATAGTAAGCCAATAACATGGTTGCCAAATTGAAACGCTTCATACTCATTAAGCAAAGAAAGAAAGTCGCTAAAAGAATATCCGCTTAATTCGGCTTGTGCGGTAAATGCTGCTTTATAACCTTTTGCTAATAGTGTTTGCTGAAAAAATCCCAGTTGAAATTGATAAGCATGTCGGGTTTCATGGATTAAATAAGCAAGTGGTGCATAAGGTTCCATTGCTTTAAGCTTATCAGGGTTAAGAAAAACTAAACCTGAACCAGGAAAGCGCACATCAAAAACAAAGTTTACTGCGCGTGTAGGGTATAGAGTATTATTTATAACTAACTCTGGACATGTCATCTCTAATACTTGGCATTCAACCTGAAAGACTAACGGCAATAACACCATTCTTTGTTCAAAAGATAAACTTTGCCACTTAGTAAGCGAGTTAAATAATTTTTCATCATTTTTCAATGCATTGAAAAAGCGTAGCGCATCTTGCTGCCTTTTAAGGTGAGCATTTTGTAACCATACCTTATTAGATTTGGTTAATGCGAATGCCGCGGGTGCCTGTGCTTGTAAATCAGGATTAGCATAAAATTTAGCAGGGTTTGCTTGTGATAGTGGCAAGTAACCGGTAAGAAAGGCAATCAAAAAAAGTTTTAGTATAGTTGCTTTATTTTTATAAAAAGCGTGGTTATTCATTATTATGACAACGATAGTGAGTTGGAAACAGTATTCAATTCTACCCTAATTGGTTTTAATAAAAAACTAATATTGCCTCTGAGTCATTTTAGTTAACGTTGCAATTATAAAAGATCTTATAATTATTAGCATTGGTATAAAATCGTCAACAAAATAAAGGGAAATGACTATGACGAAACTAACCTTAATAGCCAACATTAAGCGAATGCAGATAAAGTAGATTTAGTAAATTCGAAACGGTTATAGCTGATCGAGATTAACTATGTCTATTTACAATTAGGACAAATAAATGACTGCGTTTATTTGTTGCTTTTACATTATTCTATTTATGCTTCACAAGCCCTTTCCCCACCTCCGTAGTAAAAATCCGACATGTTTAAATAAAGGTTAGCTCAGCATTGCTAATAACCTAATCATTATCTATACCTGATCATAGGTCTAACTAAAATAATGAGAAACAATGAGCAAGCCTGCATGTACTCTTTATGTGGCCATTATTATACTTATTCAGACACCATTATTATATGCACAAGAAAATGATGATTCATTATTTAACTTAACTCTAGAGGAGCTAAGTAATATACAAGTCACCGTCGCATCCAATGTTATCGCTGATATTCGCAAACAGCCGGTCTCTGTTACTACCATAAATAAAAATAAAATTCGTTTAAGTGGCGCTCGTACCTTAAGCGAACTACTTACCATATTTGTTCCTGGTTATTTTATGGTAGAAGATCAAGACGATACTATCGCAGGGTTTAGAGGACTTGTACCCGATAATAACTCCAAGACTTTACTGTTATTGAACGGTGTCAGCCTCAATACAGAGTGGTTCTGGGGAGCTCCGGATGCCATTTTAAATGGTCTGGATTTGGAGTTTATTGAACGAATAGAAGTTATCCGCGGTCCGGGCTCTGTCACACTTGGTCAAGGTGCACTTTTAGGAGTGATCAATATAGTGACTAAAAAAGCTAACAGTACTGAGGCTAATCTTCTTTGGAGTCAGGGTAAAGATGGATTTAATCGGTATATGATTGATGTCAGCTACCATTCAACAGAGACCAGTGCCTACGCATACTTTTCCTCTGGTAGCTATGATGGACAGACTGTCAATAACGAAGGCTGGGCAACCACAAGAAGTGAGCAGGGATTGACAGTGTTTGAACGTCAGCACGGTCTTAAACGTGGTGAATTCGACAATGTATTTGCCAATGTCAAACACAACAATTTTGAACTTGATGTTTATCACTTTGAGCAGAAACGAGATCTTTATAACTTTTATAGAGACCGAGAAGTTGTTAGCCAAACCCTTAACGGCGCTGCCGGTCATTACACCTATCCCCTAAGTGATGATATCAATTTAAAATTCAGTGCTCGCTACGCACGAGATGATTATGGCTTGTTAAGTCATGGGCTTAATATTCAAGCAGATAGTCGTCTAGCTTATGAAAATAGTGGTAGTGGCTTTGCCAGTATTATCAATAGCGTTCCAGAACTTGCAAATCGAATTGTGACGCCTGATCTGGCCATGGGCGGGACTAGAGAAATTAGAAAAGGAGCTAAATTCCTCGCTAGTTGGGACAACCTTTGGCAGGGCAACAAGTTAGCTTTTGGTATGGAATTTGTAAAATATGAATACGGTTTAAATAATAGTGATGGCAATAACTTTATCATTAACGAAGAAATTCAAGGACTAGGGATTACCAGTGATGGAGCTGGCGGTTTTAACATCACAGGTAATGTTAATGAAAGCAATACCTGGGTAAAGCCCGGCTCTATAGGCATTAGAAGTTTATTTCTTGAAGACTTTTACAGTATCAATAACAGTATTGATCTTTTTGCTGCATTTAGGTTTGACGATCACCCTTATTGGGGCTCACACTTCAGTCCTCGAATCGGTGGTTTTTATGATCTCGACAATAAACATTTATTCCGAGTGACTTGGCAAACCGGTTTTCGTGGTGCAGTTGGAGTTCAATTTTCCGGTGGTTTTGTCCAGGACGGATTATTAGCTGAAGATAACTTTTCTAAACTAAACGACTTGGCCCAAAGCCACGCCGACTTTAACTTCGACGGTGTTGCCGATAATGATACTGCTCAACTTACACCTGTCAAACCAGAGACAATAGAGAGTTTGGAGCTAGCTTACACTTTCACTGACATTGACTTTAAATTCAATAGTGTCATTTTCTTTAATACCATTAAAGATATTTTGGCCGCCGAAGCGAATGGTTATGAAGGCTTAGCTTTTGGCGATAAAATTGGTACCGACGATATTGGGACTTGGAATGGTAGCTGGTATTATCAAAATCAATTAGGTCAATTGGAGCAATTCGGTTATGAATTAGAGATAGAATACAAAATAGGTAATTTGAGCCTTTCTGCTAGCCAAGCACATGTACAAGTCATAAGCGCAGACACTGACATCATCGGAATTTATGTATTGGAGGGTAATAAAAATTCGGCCTACCCCGAAGATATCAGCCGATTTAATATTCGTTACCAGGTGAAAAATGGCTTGGGCATATGGGAGTTTCAATACAACCATTTATATTACTGGGGTTACGACGCACCAACGCAAGTAAGCGTGGAAGGTAACAACATTGCAAATATTGGCATAAGGTGGTCGCCACCAGGAGTGTGGGATTCATTATCAGTAGATTTTGTCGTTAAAAATGTCTGGGATAATGATGAGCTCTATCCAATCAATGGAACGGGTAATCTATCTGGTGCTGATGGAACACCTGCTTTAGAGAGTAAAACGGGTTGGGTAAATATTAGTTACAAACTTTAACATGGTCAGTCGTGCCATTACAGGCTTTATCAACACAATTGCTCCTCTATTTATACCTTTGCTGGTAAACAACTATTGATGAGGCCTATGCTAAACGCAGTTATAGTGATGCATGCTCAAAACCAGAAAGAGAACTTAATCTGTTAACTTCAATGGGCAAGGAGCACATCAACCTATATGGTCAAGCTTACTAAGTTGTTGCAATCGATCACATTGGCCATGGTAAATCGACAGGTTATAAATCCCGTCTGTTAAGTTTTAACGAAACTATAGAGTTGTTTATCGACCACTTCAATGAAGAGCGTATAAATATAAAAAGCATCGTCGGGCATTCAATGGGCCATTGCCACGTTAAACTTACCGCATCATTTACTTGAAGATAAATAGATCATTCTCATTTCTTCACCTATTAATTTTTCGAGATAATGTTTTAAAAAGTTGAGCATGTTGGTATTTCTAGAAAGTGCCTCAAAAGGGAGTTAGAAAACATCAGCCATACATATGGCAAAAAATGGCAGCAGTTATCCTCAGAGCATCACCGCGAAAAGCTTTAGTTAGACCTTACTTTCATCCATGACCGTAATGATAGGTTCGCACCACTTACTGACCTTGAGACATCCTTACAAGATAAAAACCTCATTTAGTGATCACATAAGGACTTGGACACACAAGAATTTTAGGTGATACTAGCGTTATTGATAATATTACTCAGGTTTTAGCAACTGAATGAACAACAGCGTACGCGCTCGTTTAGCAATTTTAAAACAGAGCATTATCTACAGCAGTCAATTTGGCCTTGCAGATATAGCTATTGGCTGCGTTTCTAAATTGTGTAATTTTTCAAGAACCGGTGTTATTTCCCACTTTGAAAACAAAGACGATATGCAAAGAGCTATCTTGCAATATGGCGAAGAATTGTTCAGAGAGCGGGTTATTAAACACGCATCGCATTCAGCGCTCCATTGAACTCACCTGATACTATCTTCAAAAGCAGTGTTGAACGGCCATTAAAACAATATCAATATTAACTCGGTGAAAGTATGTCAACAAAAGAGCAGCTAGTTAATTTCTTCAAAAATGAATTTCCTCAAGTGAACTTCACTATCGAGCATGCCGGTGAAAAGTCGGCTACCATAAGAAAAAAAATATGCCATGAACATTTAAGACCTGGTGGAACTGTCTCGGGTCCAGTTATGATGGAAGTGGCTGATACCGCCCTGTATGTTGCTATTTTAGCTGAAATCGGGCTGGTAGCACTTACGGTTACCACTAACTTAAACATCAATTTTTTACGCAAACCATCCGCTGAAAAAGATATTATCGCCGATTGCAGACTGATCAAAGTAGGTAAATCACTTATTATTGGCGAAGTATCAATATTTTCAGAAGGTGATCCTGAGCCAGTTGCACATGCCACGGGCACCTACGCTATACCGCCCGTTAGAAGTAGTGAATCTAAATAACTTATGTCTAAATGACTAATCATCCGCTGTATTCATCAATATTTATAAATATTTTTAACTCTTAACATCGGCATTGGTTTAAACGGGTTTCGGCCCAATTGTTTAACAGTAAAACGCATTAATGTTTTGTGAAAGCCTGCATTTGGTATATCCCTTTTAACCGCTTTAACAAAGTTTTTATCAACACCATGTTTAATAAAACCTAAAGAAAAATCGACTAAATCGGCTTTTCTAAATATTTCGGTTAGCTGCTGATAAGGGCCAGTATAAGTCGATAACAAATGGTGCATATCGATAATGATTTGAATTTCTTGCTGCCAGCTATCAAGTCCATGCGCTTTTAGGTATTTAGCGCAATCTTGATACGAAGGTACTAAGTAATCTACTCGGTCATGAGTCCACAAAGCAATATCATGAAATGCAGCCGCTATTTGTAGCTTTTGGCTGTCTTCTTCACTGATATCAGGTAACAGGTAATGGCAAAAGTTAAGCATACGAGTAACATGATTTCGATAGCCATCAAAATCCCCTTTAATTGCTTCTCGATACTCTGCCAATATTTCATCGACAAGCTTATAGCTAGTAACAACATTCATTATAAATCCTCAATTTGCTAAACATTAGGGATAGTGTAGTACTTTTCATTTTTCGACATAATGGCTAAAATGACAGTTAACATTACTTTTCAGCCAAGATACTATGAAAGAAATTGCCATTGTTGCTTACTCAGGCATAAGCTTATTTCACCTTGCTGTGCCTATCGCCATATTTAATGATGCTTTAGCGCAGCAAGCACCTCTTTTTAATGTCAAAGTATGTGCAGAGCATCCTGGCACAATTACCAGTGCCAATGGACTCCCTATTAATATTACCGAGAGCACCGCAGCAATTAAACAGGCAGATATCATTATTTTTCCAAGCTGGCGGCCTGAGATAACGCCAAGTGAAGAGATGGTTAAATTACTGCAACAAGCACATCAAAATGGCAAACTTATTGTTGGTCTTTGTCTAGGCGCATATGCCCTCGCCTACGCTGGCTTATTAGATAACAAACAAGCGACTTCTCATTGGAAATACGATAGCGACTTTATTAATCGCTTTCCAAAGGTGAAATTTGATAGCAACCCGCTGTTTATCGAAACTGACAACATCATAACCTCTGCAGGAAGCGCTGCGGCAATTGACTGCTGCCTGTATATGGTAAAACGTTTTTATGGAGTAAAAATAGCAAACCAAGTCGCTCGTATTATGGTTTCAGCACCAGAGAGAAGTGGCGGGCAGAATCAATATATAGAGCAACCACTATTAACAAGAGCCAGTGATGAACGACTTGCCAAATTGACCGACCACATATTAGCGGATCTAAGCCAAAGCTATTCATTAGGCCAGGTTGCCAATTTTTGCTCGATGAGTGTAAGAAGTTTTAGTCGGCACTTTAAACAAATCAATGGTATTAGTTTCATTACTTGGCTGGCCAATATGCGGTTAAACCATAGTTTAGCGTTACTGGAATCGACTAACTTAGCCATAACAAAAATCTCTGAGTTAGCTGGGTTTAGCTCAGAGCAAAACTTTAGAAAGCACTTTAAACAAAAGTTTGATACTAGCCCAAAAGCCTGGCGTTCACTTTTTAAAAGCGCTCATGAATAGCGTTATTTGCTTATCATTTGGCTATCTAGTTATCACTAACTTGCACAACTTGTTTACCGGTAAAGCCATCATTAAGTTGTTTAGTTAACGCGTCAGCAACCGCCAGAGCAGAAATAAGGCATTAGAAAACATGTCGACAAACTAATTTCTACAGTAAGTAATGCGCACCAGAAGTCGTTAGCATTTGATTGATTTAGAGAGAAAAATTTTAACCGCTTGGGTTGATTCAATGGGTAATTATTACCACAAACAGTCTAAATAATTACAGCAACAAACTCCATTTTATGTCAGCTATCTTCTAAGATATCTGACATAAATAGTAATTCTCTATCTCCATTTCGCTCCCAGAGCGCCGTAGAAGCCTCTAGCCAGATGGCCAAATTAACGATGTCACTACCGTGTAAAAATACCTATCAGCTGCCCAATAAAAATGGCTCTATCAGCTCCATTAGATATCCATAGTCTGGTAAATAATCGCCGCCATTTCCTAAAATAATCAGATAGATATTAGTTTCTCTATTCAAAAAGAAAATAGTCCTAAAACCGTCATTCTTGCCACCGTGAGAAAAGGCAGGGCCGCCGGTATTGAGCATAAAACCGTACCCGTAAGAAAATGACTCTGGTAAAACCTCTGAATAATTCTTCAGCATCAAGTTGAGTGTGTCAGCCCTAACGATGTTGTCGGTAATAAGCGCATTTATAAAATTATCCATGTCCATCATTGAGCTAAATTGACTAGAAGACCCTGTAGCGCGAAAAGGTTTCCCATAGATAAGGTCAGTAACGCCAAGATTGTATGCCCTGTTGAACGCTACAATCGGAAACTCATCAGCAATAAAACTGTCAGTCATATTCAGCGGTTCAAAAAATTCTCGCTGCATATAATCAGAAAAAGGTACTCCCTCTATTAAAGATACTACCTCTGCTAATAACACATAACCCGTATTGCTATAGTCGACACGAGTACCCGGTTCAAACTCTAAATCAGGGTTACTGGCAAAGTAGCTAACAATACCACTATTGATAACGCCCTCCGGCCAAAGCTTAGAAGCGTTAAGGTCATTATAGAAATCAGGAATACCCGATTGATGGGTCAGCAAATGATGCAGTGTGATTTGGTCCCACTCACTGTCTAATTGGGGCAGGTAGTCTGTAATAGCTTCTTCAAGCGTAAGCTTGCCTTGTTCATAAAGTTTCATTATCGCAAGTGCGGTAAAGCTCTTACTAATTGAGCCCAATCTAATTGATGTGCTATCCCCGATTGCTTCTGAGGTATTTACATTCGCCATGCCGATAGAGTTCTGATATAACACTTCACCGTTTCTTACTAGCTTAATAATAAGTCCTGGTTCGTATTCTTGAATATTTGCTTCAAGTACTGTATCTAAGGTTTCTTGTAAGGTGTCCCGTGGGCCAGTTTTGATGGTGCTTTTATCGTCAGATTGGCAACCAACGATTGTTATAACAATAAAAAGAAGCAAAGCCTTAGTTAAACGAAACATCTTTGGTAAACGTAGTACAGTCATATCAAGCCCTTTTAATAATATAAGAGAATTTTTTTAATTTGATTAGCCCGTTTTTTGGGTTTGTGAATTATTAAGCACTTTGATAGGCTGTTCAATACAAGGTAGCAACGGAAAGTATATACCGTATATATGAATTCACCTAAACCCCATAAGCTACTGTTATTTTAGAGTTTACTTTGCTCCATTGCACTTATGATGATATTGTTTTTATCTTAAGTGGTAGACCAAATTAAGGAGAAAACGTAAACAAATGGGATCTTTACATCGATTTTGGCGTTGTTTGCTACCTCATAGTTTCCCCATACTGGTATTCGTCACGATAAACCTAATGATACTGAGTATTGAGCAAGTCACAGAATCAAGTTCATCCATCTCTGATCTGAAATCATCTGCTGGATATGCTCTTACCATAAAGAAGCTCAATAAGTCCGTGGACATTACTGGGTTAGCAAAAGCAGAGCAATTTGATGAATTAGCAGGCAGCTACTTTAATCTTGGTTCTAAATCTTTCGGCTGGGTCAAGATAGCACTAACTGAAGGTGTCTTACCCACTTCTGGTAAAATGCTGATTAATATAAAAAGAAACAATATATTTACCCCTGTTTATTTGCACTTTTTTGACGGTAATATCTGGCATAAACGCCCCTTTAGAGGATCTGACGACAGTCAAAAAGATCTTGTTATAGTGCTACCTTCAAATATTGAAAGTTCTAATGTGTACGTGCAATTATCTGGTCATTATTTGCGTGGTAATGTGCGGGTAATGAAAGAAAGTGACTATATAAAGCAAACAAAGAAAGATTCAGTCGTTGATGGGCTATATTTCGGTTTTCTTGGCTTGTTTATATTCTTTAACCTCGCTATTTTTGTGGTATTCAATCGAAAATCGCATTTGTCATATGCTCTGCTGTTGGTTGTTACTTTTATTTGGTTAGCTACAGGGCAAGGTTGGACGACTTTTTTTCTCCCGCAATTGAGCCATGTTTCTGTATTCACGGCTAACTCTTTTGGCATTCTATTTTCATTTGCAATGGCTTTGTTTACTAGACATTTTTTACAGTTGAAAGTGATCAGTCCAACGATCAATAAAACTCTGATTTACAATCAAAGAATTGCCTTAACGATGTGGTTTTTATATTTGTTAACTTACCAATCTCTGCCCCATCTTGTTCATCAACTTGGCTATGGCCTGAGTCATTTAAATACTTTAATGATTTTAGTCAGCAGTATTTTTGCTGCATTAGTAGCAATTCAAAGAGGACGACAAAACGCTAAATATTACCTGTTGGTGATGGTTATTCTGATCACTGTCGCAATATCGATGTCATTGTCAGCGTCAGGTATAATGCACATTCCATTTAGTTGGCGCACCTTGCAATTAGCTTCGGTGCTGGAAATTAGCATCTTATCGATAGGTTTTATTGTTGAGTATTACCAGAAGCATAGAGAGATGGAGAAAATTGAGGGGCAATTGAAATTTGTCGAAGCTGAATTTGCAGAGTTTAAAATTGACAGCCAATCTTTTAAAGATAAGCTTAGCAGTAATCTAGTTGATCATAATTTAATTCCTGAACTCGCGAAAATACTTACTATCATACCTCAGCTATATTTCATTAAAGCCAATGGGAATTATTCTGTCGCATACTATGTTAATGACGGAGTGCTTGTCGAAATATTTGTCGATTGTAATCTTCAATCATTGCTTGAAAGCATTGGAGAGTTAGCTTTACTTCGATGCCATAAATCTTACTTGATTAATACAAAGCAGAAATATCAATTGTTAAGGCGAACATCAGCAGATTATGACCTTGTCATTGAGCAGAATAGAATACCCGTCGGTAGAAAATACTTATCAACAGTAAGAAAACATTTTTAGCTTGCGTGCTCTTTTGACTATTATAATTCATGTGGTTTTTAGGCCGCTCGGTTTTATTACTCCAAATTGGTGAGCTCGTTCGTGTAGCTTTGGCGCGCTATTACGCTTTTAGCACACGCAATTTTGGTGTGCGGCTAAACTTGTTATGTGATGGCCAACGATTAATATTTAAACTCCCAAAGAATTTCTTTTTTTAAAATAGTAAAAGTTTGTTCCACCAGCTCTAAATCAAGATTGTTTTTGTAAAGAGCTACCTCTCTTGTTTTCGCTGTGTCATCGCGAAAACAAGAGAGGAGCATGTCCTTCCCAGAGAATATCTCCACGCAGATACCGTATTGATCACGGACGTAGTTGGCAATCATA
>Ga0105356_10006296_pt1 | contig 11085 bp, 9 predicted proteins | sample GOMGulsemesocosm_3_FD_83502 | JGI IMG/M metagenome (GOLD analysis project Ga0105356, IMG submission 83502) | Methane-oxidizing microbial communities from mesocosms in the Gulf of Mexico - GOM9D Gulf of Mexico | ecosystem: Environmental > Aquatic > Marine > Cold seeps | place: Gulf of Mexico...
ATTAATTTTTGGATGAAAAATTATAAGTCACTGTTTTTTAAGTATAAAAATTAGGTTAAAGCTTGGTTTAAGATTAAAAATTTAACTTTTTAATCTAAATTTGGGTTAAATTATAGATGTAGAATTTTAGTATTACTATTTTTACCAAAACGATAATTGAATGATAGAATTAGGAGGAATCATTATTTTAGGAATACTAGCACAATGGGTTGCTTGGAAATTAAAAATACCAGCAATTTTACCTTTAATATTAATTGGCTTGTTGGTTGGTCCAATAGCTGCCGAGTTTTTAAGTGAAGATGGGACCAAATGGATAGAACCAATATGGAATGGCGACGAAGGTTTATTTCCTGGCGAAAGCTTATTTTATTTTGTCTCGTTAGCCATTAGTATTATTCTTTTTGAAGGTGGATTAACCTTAAAAATGAGCGAAATTAAAAATGTTGGACCTGTAATTACCAAGTTAATATCTGTTGGGTCTTTGGTTACCTTTTTTGGTGCTGGTATTGCAGCACATTACGTTTTTGGGTTAACATGGGAGATTTCATATTTATTTTCAGGATTAATTATTGTTACAGGTCCAACAGTAATTACACCTATTTTAAGAAACATTCCGCTTAAAAAAGACATTTCTGCTGTTTTAAAATGGGAAGGTATTTTAATTGACCCAATTGGTGCTTTAGTAGCTGTATTGGTTTTTGAGTTTATTAGTGTTGATGCAGGAGGAGAGTTTACTAAAACCGCATTAATTGAGTTTGGAAAAATTGTGTTATTTGGAGCTACCTTTGGATTTACTTTTGCACATGCTTTAAACTTTATAATTAATAAAAAGTGGGTACCTCATTATTTATTAAATGTCTTTGCATTAGCTGCTGTATTAGGTGTTTTTGTATTGTCAGATGTATTTGCACACGAGTCTGGATTACTTGCAGTAGTGGTCATGGGAATGGTGTTAGGTAATTCAAACTCACCTTACTTAAAAGATTTATTGTATTTTAAAGAATCTTTAAGTGTATTATTAATTTCAATACTATTTATTTTACTTGCTGCTAATATAAATTACAGCGAGCTATTACTAATTTATAACTGGAATACAGTAGCGCTTTTTGCTATAATAATACTAGTTATTAGACCTATTGGTGTGTTTTTAAGTACCTATGGCTCTAAACTTAAATTAAACGAAAAATTATTTATTAGTTGGGTTGGACCACGTGGTATTGTTGCTGCTGGTATCGCTTCGCTTTTTGGTTTAAAATTAGCAAGTAAAGGTATTGAAGGAGCCGAGTATATTACACCTTTAGTATTTGTAATAGTTTTAGGGACAGTCCTTTTAAATGCGACAACAGCTAGACTTTTTGCTAAGCTAGTAGGTGTGTTTTTAACACAATCTAACGGAATATTAATTGTTGGTGCATCTAAAGTATCTAGACTAATTGGACATTACTTAGAGGCTCATGGTAGACATGTCGTTTTAATTGATAGTAACCAAAATAACATTAATAAAGCTAAAGAGCTTGGTCTTGAAGCTATAAATACTAACATATATTCTGAAACATTAACCGATAATATCGAGTTAAATGATGTTGGATATCTAATGGCACTTACAGGTAACAGCGATATAAATCAATACGCAATCAACAAGTTTTCAAAACAATTTGGAGAAAATGGTGCATTTAGATTAGTGTCTACCGAAGAAATGTTAGATGCAAATAATAATCCTCAGGAAGGTTTATTTTCTCATACAGACGATTTTAGCACTTTAACTGATGTGACTAGAAAGTTTCCTAGTATTCAAGAAATTGAAATTATTGATAAAGCACATTTAATGGATTTAATAAAAACCACTAACGAAGACAAAGAAATTGTCCCTTTATTTATAAAAGATGACGAGGGAGAATTACACATAATATCATCTTATAACACTAATTTTGAAGACGTAAGTGATGGTTATTATTTGGTCTATTTAGGAAAACCTTTAGATGTTGAAAAAGTAGACACAGTATAACTTTAAAGCATAAAAAAAACCTTCATTATTTAAATGAAGGTTTTTTTTATATCTAATAATGTAATTAATCGTTAAGCTTTAAAACAGCCATAAATGCTTGCTGAGGTATTTCTACATTACCTACTTGACGCATACGTTTTTTACCTTTTTTCTGCTTCTCTAAAAGTTTACGCTTACGCGAAATATCACCACCATAACATTTTGCAGTAACATCTTTACGTAAAGCTTTAACGGTTTCTCTAGCAATAATTTTTGCTCCAATTGCAGCTTGAATAGGAATATCAAATTGTTGACGCGGAATTAATTCTTTTAACTTTTCACACATCTTTTTACCTATGTTATGTGCGTTATCTGCGTGTATTAAAGCAGACAATGCATCTACAGGCTGAGCGTTTAATAACACGTCTAATCTAACCAATTTAGAAACTTTCATCCCTATTGGATGATAGTCAAAAGACGCATAACCTTTAGATACTGTTTTTAATCTATCATAAAAATCAAATACAATTTCTGCTAAAGGCATTTCAAAAGTTAACTCAACACGTTCTGGAGTTAAGTAGGTTTGATTAATAATCATCCCACGTTTTTCTATACACAAGCTCATAACGTTACCAACAAAGTCTGACTTTGTAATTATCGTTGCTTTAATATAAGGTTCTTCAACACGATTTACGGTTGAAGGATCTGGTAAATCCGAAGGGTTATTAACTATAAAAGCGTCTTCTGGATTTTTGTTAGTATACGCATGGTAAGATACGTTAGGTACAGTAGTAATTACAGTCATGTCAAACTCACGCTCTAAACGTTCTTGGATAATTTCCATGTGTAACATTCCTAAAAATCCACAACGAAAACCAAATCCTAAAGCTGCAGAGCTTTCTGCCTGAAACACTAAGGAAGCATCATTAAGTTGTAGTTTTTCCATACTGTTTCTAAGCTCTTCATAATCCTCTGTATCTACTGGATAAATACCAGCAAAAACCATTGGTTTAACATCCTCAAAACCTTCGACAATATTAGTTGTTGGATTAGCAAAGTCTGTAATAGTATCTCCTACTTTTACTTCTTTAGCAGTTTTAATACCTGTAATTAGGTAACCAACATCTCCTGTTTTAACGCTTTGTTTTGCAACCTGAGTTAGTTTTAATGTACCAACCTCGTCTGCATTATACTCTTTATCTGTAGCGACAAATTTAATTTTTTGTCCTTTTTTAATTTCTCCGTTAAACACTCTAAAGTAGGTTTCAATACCTCTAAAAGTATTATAAACCGAGTCAAAAATTAAAGCCTGTAAAGGTGCATCAGGATCCCCTTTTGGTGCAGGAATACGCTCAATAATTGCTTTTAAAATGTTTTCTACTCCAAAACCTGTTTTACCACTTGCGTGGATAACATCTTCTGGATTACAGCCTAATAAGTCAACAATATCATCTGTTACTTCTTCTGGATTAGCACTTGGTAAATCTACTTTATTTAAAACAGGAATAATCTCCAAATCATTCTCTAAGGCTAAATAAAGGTTAGATATAGTTTGCGCTTGTATACTTTGGGCAGCATCTACAATTAGTAAAGCACCTTCACAAGCTGCGATAGATCTTGAGACTTCGTAAGAAAAATCTACGTGACCAGGTGTGTCAATTAAGTTTAAAACAAATTTTTCGCCTTCATAGACATAGTCCATTTGGATAGCGTGCGACTTAATGGTTATACCACGTTCGCGTTCTAGATCCATACTATCTAATAATTGGGCTTGTTGTTCTCTTGCTGTTACAGAGCCAGTAGCATCTAATAATCGATCGGCAAGTGTACTTTTTCCGTGATCAATATGTGCAATGATGCAAAAATTTCTAATGTTCTTCATAGTCAAATCTCTTTATAAATAAAGATATTGCAAATATATAGTAATTATTGGGCTTTTTTTCTTTTTTCTTAGGAATACAAACACATGTAAAATTGTGGTTTTTCCCACAACAAAAAGTCTAATAGTATTATTATATTGCGAGCCTAAGTTATTTTAAATGAAGCACTTTATATTTTTATTTTTTTTATGTCTTTCTATTTCAGGTTTTAGTCAAGACCTATCTATTTCCGGAAAGGTAGTAGACCAGAGTAATCAACCTATGCCTTATGTAAACATTGTATTGTCTAACGTAGATGATGAAACGGATTTGAAAGGCGTTAGCACTAATGAAGAGGGAATGTTTTTATTTGCAGATTTAACTAAAAATGCAACATACCAACTTAAAGCTTCTTTTATGGGTTTTACCTCGTTTGAAAAGACGGTAGATTTAAATCAAAGCTTAACAGAAAATATAATATTAAATGAAGCTTTAGAAACATTAGACGAAGTAACCATTACAGCCAATAAACCAATTTTGAAAAAAGAAATTGATCGTCTAGTTTTTAATGTAGCCAATACTGCCTTAACGGAAGGTACGATGTTAGACGTTTTAAGAAGCACACCAAGCGTTTTAATTTTAGGAGAAGATATTGTAGTAAAAAGCACAACACCTACAGTTTACATTAACGATAGAAAAGTACATTTATCGTCTAGAGAATTAACACAGTTATTAAGCAGCTCAACCGCAAATGCAATTCAAAAAGTGGAAGTTATTACAAATCCTCCTGCAAAATATGACGCAGAAAGTGGTGTGGTTTTAAACATAATAATGAGCAAAAACCTTATAACAGGTTATAGAGGCAATGTGTTTACTAATTATACACAAGGTGTATTTCCTAGGTATAATGCTGGAATTAATCAGTTTTATAAAACTAATAAATTAAATATTAATTTAAATTATAGTTATAACCATAGTAAAATTAACAGAGACAACCATCAGGTTATAAATTATTTAAACAACGATGACATTTCTGAAATTTGGACCACAGATTTAAATCGAAACACCACGACAAAAACACATAACGCTAACCTTAATTTTGATTATTTTATAACAGATAATAGCACGTTAAGCTTAACCTCAAACCTGTTATATCTTCCTTATTTTAATTACCACACCAATGGATTTACAAATATTGAGGACTTACAAGCGAATAATGATTACTTTTTTAATTCTAGAAATCACTCACAAGACGATAAATATAATTTAGGAACAGATTTAGACTTTAAGCAGGTTTTTAAAAATGGTTCTAGATTATTGCTTAATGCGCATATAACTAAGTACGATTATAATAGAAACCAAGAAGTTAATTCCAACTACTTTTTTCCAGATAATACTTTAGATTATGGCACTGCGTTTAATACAGTTAACAATCAAGCTACAGACATTTTTACGTCACAAATAGACTATGAAGCGTTTTTAAGTGATACTGCTAATTTATCATTTGGGTTTAAAACATCAAAAGTATCTACCAATAGTGATATTGTACAATTGGACATAGATCAAGTTTCTGGTAATGCAACTATAAATACGTTTAATACAAATGCCTTTAATTATGACGAAGCTATTTATGCAGGTTATATATCCTATGATAAATCATGGGAAAAATGGGCTTTTACAGGAGGATTAAGAGTAGAACAAACTAATATAGATGGGCAATCTCCTATGACAAGCTTAAATAATACACAAGAGTATTTTGAGTGGTTTCCAACTATAAATTTAAGTTGGCAAGCGTTTAATAAAGCAAGTTTATATAGTAATTATAAACGTTATATAGCACGTCCAAATTATCAAGATTTAAACCCATTTAACTTCTTTTTAAACGACCAAACAATTGTTACTGGTAATCCAAATTTACAACCATCTTTTACCAACCACTATGTTGTTGGAACAGAGATAAGTCAGCGTTATACCATTGAAGCCTATTATAAAGCTATAACTAATCAAATTAACGAATTACCATTACAAGACAACACAAACACCGTATTAGTGTACTCACCAACTAATATTGGAAATACTAGAGAGTTTGGGTTTGATTTTATAACGTATTTTGATATGCTAGATAAGTGGTCCATTTATTTTGTGACGTCATTTTATAATATTCAAGACGACGCTTATTTTAATGATCAACAAATAAAAACTAATCAATGGAGTAATTACTCTGTTTTAAGTAACGATTTTTCATTATTAAAGGATAACAGTCTAAACGCAAATTTTACTTTAACATATGCTAGTAAAAACCAACAAGGATTTCAGATTGTAGATTCTCGACTAATTTCAGATTTATCATTTAGTAAAAAAATGTTTAAAAATAAAGCAACTTTATCTTTAGCATTTGCAGATCTATTTAATCAGCAAGATTTTGCAGTACGTTCTAAATACGCTAATCAAAACAGTCAAAACTTTAATAATCAAGATAACCGTTACGTTAAACTAGGCTTTAGTTATAAGTTTGGAAACACAACGTTACAAACTAATGAGCGTACTAAATCGCTAAAAGAACGTGACCGATTAGAAAAGTAGTATAACCAACTACTTTTTATTATGTTTATGGTTTCTAGGCATTTTATTTAATTGTTGGCAATAATTATGACATAACAAAACGCAAAATGAAATACAAAATACTTATTCTTTTTTTAATAGCTGTAAACTTCAACTCATTTGCTCAATTTAACGAACCATACAGGCTATCTAAAATAGTTCTTAAGACCGGAGATACTTTGATTGGAATGGGAAAAACAAAAAATAAAGGTTTTAAATATAAAGCACATTCAAACGTCAAACCATATTACATTGAACTATCTAAGATAGATTTTGTTCAACAAAAATATTCAGGTAATGAATCAAAGATATTTAGATTCTTCCAAACAATTAATAATGATACGTTTATTAAGGTTGAGGAACTTGTTAAGGGAGAACAGGCTGAACTTTACGCAGTAATTTACAATGTGAATTCTGGTGGTGCAGGAGGAATGTCGATTTCTCAAACTGTTGTTAAATATTATGTTAAAAAGAAATCTGAAAAGAAAATAACTTTATTAGGTCCATACAGTCCTTTGACTAATAATCTTAAAGAAAAAACAATTAACTACTTCTCAGATTGTCCCGAATTAATTGGGAAAATTGAAAGTAAAGATTTTAGAATACGTGATGGATTAGAACAAATTGTAGAATTTTACAATGAAAACTGTAAATTGGAATAAAACTATTGCCAACACCGTGTATAATTAATTGCTTTGGCAAGTGCTTATTTGGAAAATTCCTTCGGAATTTTCTCGCGCTCGTTTTTGTTTACTAAATTAGTTGCTTAAACACGCCACTAATCATACACAAACACGTTATACCTCATTTGAAAAAAACTGAATGAAAAAAATTGAAACCCAGAGACATCCATTAAAATTCTACGCAACAATAGTATTTGGTTTCCTTTTTTTATTTGCTTTAGGCTCATTTACGATTTTCATTGGCTTGGAAAATGAAGCAAGTGACCAATCTAAACACAAACATATCGTTTTGCCAATTATGGGTAGTATTGTTTGTCTTTTAGCGATTTGGATGGTCTATTCATATTGGAAAAACTCACCGAAAATCATTATTGACAAGACTAATGTGAAAATTGGAAATGAAACTTTTAGATTAAACAGTATCAAAGATGTAATACTAACAGGTAAAATGCCTTTTCGCTTCATAACAAATTTTCCAATGGAAGGAACAGCAATTTTATTTGACAATGGTAGAGAAAAGATTTTGTTTGATGATATGTATTCAAATAGTTACGAAGTGAAATCATTTCTTGAACAAGTTATAATCAACAAACAAGAATTTAAAACCAGCACAATAAAGAAAATTAACAAAAACGAACTTCGATTTGAAAACACAGAAAAATTTATAGGAAATCAGTTTACAAGTTTAAGAGGGATTTCACTTTGGGGATTAATAGGATTTTTTACTATTCTAATCATAGGCAAAGAAACAAGTATGAAATTAGGTGGTGTAATATTTTTTAGTCTTTTAGGTGCTTTTTGGTTTTTATTACATTATTGGTTAATGCATTATTTTGAACTGACAAGAAAATTCTTAATAGTTCGCAACCATATTTTTATTTGGAAAATGAAGATTTATGATTTATCAGATATAAAAGAAATTGTATTCGAAACTCAAGGTAATCAACCAAACTGTATGAGAATTATAACAAATAATTTTAAAAATAAACTTTATCCAGCAGGAACATTAAGAAACAAAACTTGGTTGGAAATGAAAAAGAGATTAGAAACAAGAGGAGTGAAAGTAAGAAATGAATGTATTTACGAATAAATAACGTTGTACAACACCGTTTATAATTTATTGCTTGGTTCGAGCCTACTTACTAAAATCCTCGCGTATTTTCTATTCGGTTTTTATTTGCTAACTTACATGCTAAACCACGCAACTAACCATACACAAAAACGTTGTACCTCATTTGAAAACTGAACTATGAAAAATAATTTTATCTTAATTTTATTATCAGTACTGCTAATATCTTGTGGTAATGATGATTCATCTGACTTAAACGAAATAATAAGTATAGTTGGTCAGTGGGAAATAACACAACGGACTATTGATGGAAATGAAAATTCTCTAGGAGAATGTGAACCATTCAGTATTTACACATATAACGAGAATGGAACTTATTCTGAATTACATTACGCAGCAGATGTTAATACAGAATGTTTAGATAACCCAAGTATTGAATTTAACGGAACTTGGCAAAAAAATAGTGGAACAAGTTATTCTTTTACAAACTCTAATAACGAAACTTCACAATTTCTAATTGAATTTGATTCCAATAACACTTTTACAAAAACATTTTCCGCATCATCAAATCCAAATGACCCAATTGTTCAAACTATAGCCGAAAAATATACAAGAATAGATTAAAAACCGTTTTACAACAACGTATGTAATCAATTGCTTGGATATCGTCTACTTTTAAATTCCTTCGGAATTTTCTAGGTTAGTATTTGTTTACTAAATTAGTTATTGTAACATCTAGCAAACCATACACAACAACGTTAGCAGTCAGCTAAAAAACCAACGTAAACAAAAAAATGAAAGCAGTTGAGTATATAGAAACGGAAAGAACTATTATGCGTAAACTGACAAAAGAAGATGCTATTGATTTCTACACTTTAAATCTTGACGAAGAAGTATTAAAATTTACAGGAGATAAGCCATTTAAAAATATACAGACTGCTGTTGACTTTTTGACTAACTATGACCAATATGAAAAGTACGGAGTTGGACGACTTGCTGTTATTGACAAAACAACTTTAAAATTTATTGGTTGGTGCGGACTTAAATATAGTCAAGACAAAAACCAATATGATATTGGATTTAGATTTTACAGAAATTATTGGAATAAGGGCTATGCGACTGAAACCGCAAAAAAATGCCTTGATTTTGGGTTTAGCAAACTTAAAATTGAAAAAATAGTTGGTAGAGTAATGAAAGAAAATATTGGATCAATTAAAGTTCTTGAGAAAATTGGAATGACATTTAAAGAAAATTTTGACTTTGATGGACAGCAAGGAGTAATTTACGAACTAATAAGAAGATAAATAAAGCCAGTCGCCAATAACACATAAAATTAATTGCTAAGTAAGAGCCAACTTACTAAATACTCGCTTACTTTCTATCTGTGATTTATTTGCTAACTTTAGTACTTAAATACGTAATAAAACCAGATACAATCACGTTGCCAACAATACGAAAAATGAAAATCGGTACTAAAATATTAATCCTTTTCTTGACCTTAAATTTGCTTTCATGCAAAGGAATTTCTCAAGAAAAGGAAACTGAAAAAACAGGAACAGAAATTCATTCTTCTGACACAGAAAAAAGCTCTATTCCAAAACCAATAGGAATTATAAATGATTACGGACAAATTTTCACGGAATTACAACGTACTGAATTATCCAAAATTCTGTATGATTACGATATTGAAACGTCAAGACAAATTGTGGTCGTTACAGTTGACAGTATAAAACCATATAACGACATCCAAAAATTTGCAACAGATTTAGGACAAACTTGGGGAGTTGGAACAGCCGAAAAAAATAACGGTTTAACAATAGTTGTGTGTAAGCCTTGTAGACAAATCGGAATTGCAACAGGAACTGGAACTGAATTGATTTTGACTAGTGAAATTTGCAAAAAAATAATTGAAGAGAAAATTATACCTGATTTTAAAAATGGAGAATTTTATAACGGAATTAAAATAGGCGTTATAGAATTAATAGAAAAGTGGAAATAAGTACAATTGGCAACACCATGTATAATTTATTGTTAGTGCTTGCCTATTTATTACAATCCTCAAAGATTTTCTATTCAGTTTGTATTTATTAAATTAGGTCTTTAAACACAAAATAACCCATCATGGAAATAGGAACAAAATTAATTAAAATCAATTGGAAATACCGAGTACTATTTGCAATAGGTACAGGTCTATTATACGCTTTTATACTGTGGCTTTTTGATTATTTTTCCGATGAAAAAATTTACACAACTAACAGTATTATTTTTCAAGGTATTTTCTTTGGTTTGTTTTTTGGTATTGGATTTCCGTATATAAATCAAAAGCTCGCTGGCAAGTTTTCTAATAAAATAGGACATTCAATTAAACCTGATTTATCACCAGACGAAACTGTTGAAGTAGAAGGTCCTGCTAATTTATTTCGTGGTATAGAAGGTGTAGGCGGAAAAATATTTTTAACTAATAAAAAGTTAATCTTTAAATCGCACAAAATTAATATCCAAACAGGACAAACAGATATTGCCTATGCTGATATTAATCAAATTATAAAACGTAAAACAGCAAAACTAATCGATAACGGAATTAGGATTGTGACTAAAGACGGTAAGCAATTTGATTTTGTAGTTAATGAACGTTCAGTGTGGTTGGACCACATTAACAATCACCTAAAATAAGATTTTAAGACATTTTAAATTGCCAATAATGTAAATGTGTACAACCTACATTATTAGTACCTAAAATCACCTTAAAAATTAGCTTAATACCGTACCGTTTTAAACAAAGTAGATTAATCTACCCATTCTGCAATAAACAAATTAGTATCGCGTCCACCACCATTATTTCGGTTAGACGAAAATGCTAACTTTTTACCATCGTTAGAAAACACCGGA
>Ga0105356_10006302_pt1 | contig 11077 bp, 6 predicted proteins | sample GOMGulsemesocosm_3_FD_83502 | JGI IMG/M metagenome (GOLD analysis project Ga0105356, IMG submission 83502) | Methane-oxidizing microbial communities from mesocosms in the Gulf of Mexico - GOM9D Gulf of Mexico | ecosystem: Environmental > Aquatic > Marine > Cold seeps | place: Gulf of Mexico...
CCGCTTAGAAATTTTTGATACCTCAGGTGATACTCCGATTAGCAAAGGTTCTGTGAGCGTTGGTTTGGAACCCGTTGCCGTAACGGTGTTAAACAAAAACACAGTGTTAGTGGCTAACCACCTTTCCGATAGTGTGAGTGTTGTAAACGTAGCGGGAAGCCCTAGTGTCACTCATACCTTGTTAGTGGGTGATGAGCCTCGTGACATTGTTATTACCGACCCTGATGGTTCTGGGCCATTATCAGCGCGTATATTTATAACCACTGCCCATCGTGGCCAGCATAGAAGTTCGCCTTCAATTGCTGATGTTCCAGGTGCTGGCGACCCCAAATTAACAACCCCTGGTATCGGTAGAGCAGATGTATGGGTATTTGATTCAGCTAACTTAGGCACAAGTAATAGTACTGGCGGCAAGCCGCTGAAGATTATGAGTTTCTTCACCGATACGCCTAGAGCATTAGCCACAAGCCCTGATGGACGTTACGTTTATGTTGCAGGATTTTTATCACAAAATCAGACTGCGGTAGTCAGTACTGGGGTGGTATGCCCTGGCTTCAGTGATGCAGGCCCTTGCACAACTTTCGATGGCTGGACTGCTCCTGATGGACAAGCTGAAGGTTTTTTACCTGGGGGCCTGCCAGGACCCGATTCGAATATCGATGGAATAAAAGCACCTGAAGTTGGCCTAATCGTTAAGTGGGACCCAAAGACTGGGGCGTTCATTGATGGACTGGGGCGCGACTGGAATAATGGGGTTCGCTTAAGAATGCCTGATAAAGATGTCTTTGCTATTGATGCCTTGAGTTTAGAAGAAGTTGCCTCACACTCCTCAGTCGGTACCACGCTATTTAATATGGTTACCAACCCCATTACTGGCACTTTATATGTTAGTAATACAGATTCTAAAAATGAACATCGCTTCGAAGGCCCAGGTGAACTTGCAGGTACAACGGTTCAAGGGCATATCGCTGAATCCCGAATTACGGTGATTAATAACCCCAATGAACACCATAACAACGGCGATAACATCCAATCAATACACCTTAATCAGCACATTGATTATGATGTATTAAAAGCACCACCTTCCGTGAAAAAAAGAAGTCTAGCGACCCCTCTTGAAATGGTAGTAACCAAAAATGGTAAAACGTTATATGTTGCCGCTTTTGGTTCACAGGCCATTGGCCACTATGATACTGAATCATTGGAGAAGGATAACCTTAGCTCAGGTAGGTCACACCTAATAGAACTGAGTGGTGGAGGCCCCGCTGGTTTAGCACTGAATCCTGAGCAATCACTGCTGTATGTTTATACGCGTTTTGATAATGGTATTTCCGTTATTAATACTCAAACAAAGAAAGAAATATTCCATACTTTATTATTCAACCCAGAGCCTGAGCACATTACTGCAGGCCGCCCTTTTCTTTATGATGCTCGCTTATCTTCCAGTAATGGCGAAGTTTCATGTTCAAGTTGTCATATTTTTGGGGACCACGACGGCTTAGCCTGGGACTTAGGCAATCCTGATGAATCGATTAGCGAAAGTCCATTGCCTGTAAAGTTTCAAACTTTACTTGAGCTAGAAATACGCGGTGACTTAGGCATTGATGGCATAGGAGTAACAGACGTAGAAGCTATTAATGGCGGGGTTAGCTTAAACCAGTTTCATCCAATGAAAGGTCCAATGACAACTCAAACTCTGCGTGGAATGAGTACCCATGGAGCCATGCATTGGCGCGGTGATCGTTCAACAGGTTTTTTCAGTGAAGATCCTGAAAATCCGACTGAACAAGATGCCTACGATGAAGAACTTTCTTTCAAAAACTTCATCGTTGCTTTTGATGGCCTAAATGGTCGTGATGGCGTTATATCAGATGCTGACATGCAAAAGTTCTCCGACTTTATGTTATCGGTCACTATGCCGCCAAACCCTGTTAGAGCGATTGATAATTCGTTAACCCCCGCTCAGCAACGAGGAAAATCATTTTATCTTGGCAAGCCAATCGGCTTCGAAGTAGGCCCTCTAAAAAGACGTTCATCTGGCCTTGGGCCAGAGTTAGAAGTTCTTCTTAACGGCCTTGCGGGGGAACGATTTGATGCTGGCTTTACCTGTGAAGGCTGTCATCGCTTGAATCCTGAAGAAGGTCTTTTTGGAACAGACGGGCAACAAAGTTTTGAACAAGAAACTCAAATAATGAAAATTGCACAGCTACGAAGCGTCTATACCAAGGTCGGTTCTTTTGGCTCATCTCCGACTGTCCGCAATAACCTGAATCACAACCCTGAAGTATCTGACCGATTTGATTTTCAAGGCGATCAGATTAAAGCATTTGGTTTAATACATGACGGTACTGAAGACACGCTGGAAAACTTCTTAAGCTCTGGTGCCTTTGATGACAATGGTCTCGGTGCTGGTTTTCAAAATAGTGAGCAACGCCGCGATGTTGAACAATTCATCCTCGCTTATGATTCAGACTTAGCCCCAATTGTTGGCCAACAAGTTACGGCAACAAGCGATAATACAGCTTCAATACAACGCGCCAAACTACTACTTTCAAGAGCGGACAAAAGATTTAGTTCAAAAATATTAGGCGGTAAAGTTAAAGAAGCCGATATTGTAATTAAAGGCCTGATTGACGGTAAAGAACGTGGTTTTTTATACCAAGGTAAAAGTCTATTGGGGGTAATGAAATTTAAATCTGATAAGGGTCAAATAATTAGGCGCTTAAGTCGTTTGCTTGCGGTATTTGATGGCCCAGCAACTTTTACTGCGGTACCTCCGGGTTCTGGTAACCGTATAGGGCTTGATCGTAATTTGGATGGAATTTTAAACGGGCTAGAATAACAAAGTGTGATTTATGATGACATATTGATGACACGGGGTTTTCTATAAGTCACAGACAAAAATAAGCCACTAACTAGTAGTGGCTTATTTTAAAAGTATTTCCAGTAAAAATAGTTAAGCTGTTTTCTCTTGCCCACTTGGCAGACCTACAATAACAGAAGCGATCATCACCAAGCCCAAAAACCAACAATACACAACCGCAGTAACCAAATCCAACGGTGATAAACCAGACAAAGACGCCGCCAATAACATCTGCGCACCATAAGGTAAAACCCCTTGAATCACGCATGCGCTAATATCCATAATGCTGGCACTGCGTTTTGCATCCACGCCATAGCGAGTTGCAATATCTTTAGCCAAGCTACCCGAGATCAAAATCGCCACTGTATTATTAGCCGTGCAAATATTCACTAAAGCCACACCTGCGGCAATACTTAACTCACCCATACGTCTATGGGCTTTAGGCTCCGCTTGCTCACGGGTTAAACGATCCAGTTGTGCCGCCAACCAATCTAAGCCTCCGCCTATTTTCATCATGGCGCCTAAGCCACCAATAAACAGCGATAGAATCAAAATCTCCTGCATATTGCTGTAGCCTTTATAGATATCACTCGACAATACCGCCAACGAATAATCTGGCACCTGCCATAAGCCAATCAACGCGGCGACAACAATACCCGTTAGCAGTACCACCAAAACATTCATGCCAGAAACAGCCAACCCGAGCACTAATAAATAAGGCAACATTTTAATAACCGAGGTATCCGGGTCTACCACTACTTGAGCGGCATCGCCCTGAATGAACAGCCAGACAATCGTGAGCAATGCTGCTGGCACCGCTATCTTAAAATTTAAGCGAAATTTATCGCGCATGTTACAACCTTGAGTGCGCGTTGCTGCAATGGTGGTATCAGAAATTATAGAAAGGTTATCACCAAACATGGCTCCGCCCATGACAGTACCCATGGTTAATACCATGGATAAATCAGACACTTCAGACACGCCTACAGCGATAGGCGCAACCGCGGCAATAGATCCCATCGATGTGCCCATGGCCGTGGCCATAAAGGCTGTCATGATAAACAGCCCCGGTAAAACAAAAGAAGGGGGAATCATACTTAGGCTTAAGTTCACCACAGCATCTACGCCACCAATAGCTTTGGCTACGCTGGCAAAACCGCCGGCCAATAAGAAGATCAGCAACATCGTTACTATGGTTGGATTCGCACAGCCTTGAACAAACTGATCTACCCGTTGATTAATACTTCCCTTGGCTAATAACAAAGCCAGAATAACCGCAGGCAGTATCGCCACGGGGGCCGATATTTTATAAAAAGCGAATTCAATACCTGCGGCTTGATAATATAAGCCACTGCCAATAAACAAGGCCATAAACAGAAGCATGGGCAGTAATGCCCAAGGGGATTTATTCGTCATGATAATACTCGTGATAATAATAACTGGTGATGAAAGACCTAGGTCTTTTATAAAGATTAGCCCACCTTTGATGGCAGAAACAAAAAAGCCGCATGACCTGTTTAAAGGTGATGCGGCTTCTTAAAATTTTGGTAGGACTACCCAGATTCGAACTGGGGACCTCTACCATGTCAAGGTAGCGCTCTAACCAACTGAGCTATAGTCCTAAAGTGCGTGCAGTCTAATAAATTGCCCCCTAGCTTGCAAGGTCTTTTTCTCAATTACGCTAGAAAGCATTCCAAACAGATAATCTGATTAAAAATCAGGCTGTTAGCTTTTATTTCGAGATAATTTTCTCTGCTCTAGCTTCAACTCCAGCCCAGTCTTTAGCCGATAATAACTTACCCTCGGTTAACCAGCTGCCCCCTGCGCAAATCACATTCGGCAAGCTCAAATATTCTTGGTAGTTATCGGGGCTTATTCCCCCTGTAGGACAAAACTGTATATCGCCAAATGGGCCAGACCACGCCTTTAGCAGCTTAACCCCACCGATCGCGCTCGCAGGAAAGCACTTTAACTGATTAAAGCCTGCACTTTTTGCAATCATCACTTCACTGGCGGTTGCCACTCCAGGTAAGAAGACTCCAGACCATTGCCCTTGTTGTTTTATTTCTTGCGCCTTTGCGATTAATTCAGGGGTTAAACCAGGGCTGACAATAAACTGAGCGCCAGCATCAATGGCGTTTTGATAATCATCGCTATTACAGACTGTGCCTGCACCGACAATCGCTCCTGGCACCTGCTCTCTAATCTGTTTTATCGCCGCCAATCCCGCAGATGTCCGCAAGGTAATTTCTAATAAATGAATGCCACCTGCGACTAATGCTTTTGCCATTGGCACGGCATCGTCTAGGTCTTCAATGATAATAACTGGAATTAACGGTTTGGTATTTTTCAGCCAACTATCTAGCTGTGTTTCAAGCGGCGTCATAACCTTTTACTCCCAATCTAGAGAAAGTGCGCCTTGATCGGCAGGACTGGTATTGTTACGAAATAAGCTAAACAATTCGCGCCCTAACCCCATAGTTTTTGTATTAAAGTCTTCATAATTATGTGAATCACGCTCTTTCTCGCTATCAGGCTGCTCACTCTCAATTTTCTCACTATGATTTTTAACCAAGCCTTTGTGCGCATCTATTTCAATAATATCGCCATCACATATCGCATTAATCGCTCCACCTAATAAAGCCTCTGGGCAAACATGCAACACTGCCGGCACCTTGCCCGACGCTCCTGATAAGCGACCATCGGTTAACAATGCAACGTTAAATCCTGCATCTTGCAAGTTAGCCATCACTGGCATCAGTTTATGCAGCTCTGGCATGCCGTTGGCTTTTGGCCCTTGATATTTCACCACAATCACACAATTTTGATTCAGCTGCCCTGCTTGATAGGCCTCTTGCACATCTAACTGATTTTTAAAAACTTTAGCCGGGGCTTGGGTATACCAGCGAGATTCAGGCACCGCTGAAATTTTTATTAAACCTCTACCGATATTGCCATTTAATAATTTGAGTCCACCTTCACGCATAAAGGGCGCATGAGCTGGGGCTAATACATCTAGATCTAAACTCTCCTTATTAACCTCACGCCATCCTAACTGTTTTTCTTGGCCGCCATCCTCTAGATCTTTAATAATCAAATAAGGCTCTTGGCAGTAGGATGATAAATCTTGCCCTAATAGGGTTTTCACATCTTGGTGTAAGAGTTTGGCCGCTAATAATTCTCGAATTAAAAAACCCATTCCACCCGCTTGCTGAAAGTCGTTAACATCCCCTTCGCCATTGGGATAAATACGAGTTAATAAAGGTACTACATCTGATAGGTCTGAAATATCCTGCCAATCTAGAATAATTCCTGCCATACGCGCAATCGCCAGCAAATGAATACTGTGATTCGTCGAGCCTCCCGTGGCCAATAAGCCGACCATTGCATTGACGAAACTTTTTTCGTCAAGCATTTTCCCTAATGGAATATAATCAGGTTCTAAAGAGGTGTGTTGTGTTAACTGCTGTAAAGCGAATTGATTCAATAACGGTCTTAATGGATCTTGTGGATGTAAAAAAGAGCTGCCAGGTAACTGCAGCCCCATTATTTCCATTAACATTTGATTGGAATTCGCCGTACCATAAAAAGTACAGGTTCCTGCGCTGTGATAAGATTTTAATTCGGAATCTAATAAGGCTTCTTTGTCGATTTCACCCGCTACAAACTTTTGTCGAGTCTTTGCTTTTTCAGAGTTACTAATTCCAGAGGACATTGGGCCCGATGGTAAAAATATCGCAGGTAAATGACCAAAGCGTAAAGCCGCCATCAATAAACCTGGTACAATTTTATCGCAAATTCCTAATAATACCACGCCATCGAAGACATCATGAGACAAGCCAATGGCGGTGCTTAAAGCAATGGTATCGCGACTGAATAACGATAACTCCATTCCATTTTGGCCCTGCGTTATACCATCGCACATTGCAGGCACACCAGAAGCGACCTGTGCAACATGACCCAGTTTTCCAAGGTGCTGCTTAATTTGATCAGGATAATCTTTATAAGGCTGATGCGCTGATAGTACGTCGTTATAAGCGCTAATAATGCCGATATTCGCTGCTCTATGACTGTGCTTTAAAATGAGTTTGTCATCATTTTTTTCAGCGGCGATTGCATGTGCCAAGTTAGTACAACTAACTCCATGGCGTGCTGGCTGCTGCTGTAAGCGCTGAGCTTCAGAATCGATTAAATCCAGATATTTTTTGCGACTTATCTTGCTGCGTTCAATAATTTTTTCAGTCACGGCCGCTACTATGGGGTGCATACTCGCTCCTTATTGAGTTCGATAAACACTGATGCCAATGCCGTCTTGATGCAATATATGTGATACAGGTAATTGCTCGCTAATACCTTCACAGGCTTTTTCAAACACCTTGTTTTTATCACTTTCTTCATTGCTATTAAAATGCAAATATATTTTACTCGCGCGTTTAATGAAGCGCCAAGTTAAGCTCATTCTAGACTGGGATAAAAATTCATCTTCAACTGGCAAACACCAAGCGGAAGTATCGGTATCTAATAATGCAGGCAATTGAACAGAACCAGAAAACCATGAAGCAGTATGACCATCTAAGCCCATACCTAATACCACAACATCGAGATTTTCGATTTGTGTGCGCAATTGCGTTTCGCAATCCATAATGCCTTCACTAGGCAGGTCGGCACTATTTTTTAAACCTAAAAAATAGGCTTGCTTGGCTTTGTTCTTGATTAAATAATCACGCACAAGTTTTTCATTACTGTCTTCATGATCCGTAGGTAGCCAGCGCTCATCAATTAAAATAACAGTGACTTTTGACCATTCTAACTCTTGCTGACTAAGTTCCTTAAAAAATGAAATGGGTGTTTTGCCGCCACTCACCGCAAGACACGCCTTATTGTTTTCCTTTAACGCGATACGAAGTTGCTTGCTGACTGAGGTTGCTAATTTTTGTGCTAAAACTTCTTCGCTATCGCTAATCGTTTCTGTCCACATATTATCACTCCAATTTTTGTCTACTTCTCTGTCTATCGACTATTCATCTACTTATCTATTTAATTATTTTCATTCCATAAACGGCCATCTTTTGCCAGCAGTAACGTTGCTGCAGCAGGGCCCCAAGTTCCCGAGGTATAAGGCTCAGGGGTACTTTCAGATTCTTGCCAAGCGGCTAAAATAGGGTCAACCCAATCCCAAGCGTGCATTAATTCATCATCACGTAAAAACAGCGTGGGATTACTAGCTAGCGCATCGAATAATAATCTTTCATACGCCTCAGGAACTCGGGCCGCACTGCCACTACTCGATTGTTCTGCTGAGTTTTTTGATAAATAATTTTGGCTGGAATTATCTGGATTTAGACTTAATATCATCGGTCTTACATTCATACCACTGCCAATCTTTTTTTCGCATAACTGCAAGCGAATTCCTTCATCTGGCTGCAGGCGAAAAATTAGTTTGTTGGCCATGGTTTCTTTATGCTGCATAGCAAATATTGAATGGGGAATTTCTTTAAATTGCACAACGATTTCACATGCACGTTCAGCCAATCTTTTTCCTGTACGTAGGTAAAATGGAACCCCAGCCCAACGCCAATTTTCTATTTCTACTTTCATCGCAACAAAGGTTTCTGTTTGGCTCTGACCATCTACACCTTCTTCATCACGATATTTGGGTACGGGTTTGCCTTCGGAAACACCATCGCCATACTGCCCTCGAACAACCTTATCAAGAATATCTTTTCCTTCGATAGGTCGTAATGCTTTAATCACTTTTACTTTTTCATCTCGTACCGCATCGGGCTCCATCTTTGAAGGCGGCTCCATAGCAACAATACAGAGCAACTGTAAAAGATGATTTTGCATCATGTCACGAAAAGCACCGACCTGTTCATAAAACCCAGCGCGCTTCTCTACCCCTAATGATTCTGAAATAGAAATCTGAATATGATCGATATACTGCTGATTCCACTGGCTTTCGAAAATTGAATTAGCAAAACGAAGTACCATCAAATTTTGTACAGTTTCTTTGCCTAGGTAATGATCGATACGATAAATTTGAGCTTCATTAAAATAATCTGCCACCGCTTTATTGATATTTTTTGCAGACGCAAGATCATGGCCAATGGGTTTTTCTAATACGACTTTAGAAGATGATTGAATTAATTGATTAAGATGCAGGTTTTTTGCAATATCAGCGTATAACGATGAGGCTGTCGCTAAATAAAACAATCGATTTGGGCATGAGTCATCCAGTTCACTGGCTAAAAGCTGGTAAGCATCAACTTGCTGAACATCAACACTGACATAACATAAGCGCTGCTCAAAACGCAGCCATGTAACATCGTCTAGATTTGTAATGCGTTGTTTAATCTTCGCTAGCAATTCAGGTCGTTTTAATTCTCTGCGCCCGACAGCAATAATTCGACCTTTAGGTAAACGTTTGTCGAGTTCTAACAAATATAAGGCTGGAAATAGCTTACGCAGAGCAAGATCTCCTAACCCTCCAAAAAGAACCAACTCAAACGGCTGATCAATTTGCATACGATTCCTTCCTAATACCCAATTAAATGCATATCCAACTTAAGTGTGCACCATAAGTCAGTATTTACCAGTAAAATGGCCACTTAGGCTAGAATTTTCTACTTTATGATTCACCCTGAAAACGCTACAATGCGGCATATTTTTATATCTAACAGCCAGTAATATTTTGAATATTATTTATCTCAAAGAAAAAGAGATAAAAGAACAAGCTGACAAGAAATAAGCTAGAAATTAACAAAAGGAATAGAAGTAATGGGTGATTTATTAGCTTGCTTTAAAGCTTACGATGTTCGTGGCCGTATGCCAGATGAACTCAATGAAGATATTGCATACCGTATTGGACGTGCTTTTGCACAGTATCTTAAGCCAACGACAGTGGTTGTTGGTTACGACATTCGTCTAACCAGTAAGCAAATGTGTGACAAAGTTGTTGAAGGCATGCGTGATGCCGGCACCAACGTATTAAACATCGGTATGTGTGGCACGGAAGAAGTTTACTTTGCTACGTCTCACTTAAATGTCGACGGTGGAATTTGCGTAACCGCTAGCCATAATCCAAAAGATTACAACGGTATGAAGTTCGTGCGTGAAGGCTCTAAGCCAATCAGCGGCGATACTGGTCTTAAAGATATCGAGAAGTTAGCACACGCTAACGATTTTCCTGAAGTTGATGCTAGCAAGCGTGGCAGCCTAGAAATGGTTGAGACACGCGCGGCTTATACGCAACACCTTTTGACGTATGTTGAAGCAGATAAACTTAAGCCATTAAAGATCGTTTGTAATGCAGGCAATGGTGGCGGTGGTTTAGCACTAGATGCGATCGAACCTTTCTTGCCGCTCGAGTGGATCAAGGTTCACCATGAGCAAGATGGCAACTTCCCACACGGCGTACCGAATCCTTTATTAGTCGAAAATCGTGAATCGACCATTAAAGCGATCGCTGATAACAAAGCTGATTTAGGCATTGCTTGGGATGGCGACTTCGACCGCTGCTTCTTCTTCGATGATAAAGGTACCTTTATTGAAGGTTATTACATCGTTGGTTTATTAGCGGAAGCGTTCTTATTGAAGAATCCTGGTGCTAGTGTTGTTCACGACCCACGCTTAACTTGGAATACTGTTGAAATTGCTGAAGCCGCTGGCGGTAAAGCGATTCAAAGTAAAACGGGCCATGCTTTCATTAAAGAACGTATGCGCTTAGAAGATGCGGTTTATGGTGGCGAAATGAGTGCTCACCATTACTTTAAAGATTTCTTTTATTGCGATAGCGGCATGATCCCGTGGTTGCTTGTGGTTGAGTTGATCAGCAAGTCTGGAAAATCGCTTACTCAGTTAGTTGAAGAGCGTATGGCGCTATTCCCTTGCTCTGGTGAGATCAATAGCGTTTTAGACGATGCGAAGGCGACTCTAGTTAAAGTTGAAGCACATTATTCTGAGTTAAACTCAGACGTTGAGATCGACCACACTGACGGTTTGAGCATGAACTTTGGTGATTGGCGCTTTAATCTACGTGCTTCTAATACCGAGCCTGTTGTGCGCTTGAACGTTGAAAGCCGTGGCGACCAAGCATTAATGGAAGCTAAAACTGCTGAGCTTCTGAAATTAATGAAAGGCTAAGCCGCTATTTTTCACTCTGTTAGAGTAAAAACCGTAAGCAATTGAATTAATTACAGTTTTTATTCTAACAAG
>Ga0105356_10006306_pt1 | contig 11074 bp, 10 predicted proteins | sample GOMGulsemesocosm_3_FD_83502 | JGI IMG/M metagenome (GOLD analysis project Ga0105356, IMG submission 83502) | Methane-oxidizing microbial communities from mesocosms in the Gulf of Mexico - GOM9D Gulf of Mexico | ecosystem: Environmental > Aquatic > Marine > Cold seeps | place: Gulf of Mexico...
AGCCCGGCCAGCACATTACACTGCTCGCAGTTCAGTGCTTTTGCGTAGTCAATTGCCAAATCTACGCCCTCACGGAATTCGTCAATACGGTTAGGGTCACAGGCCGTGCCTCGATCGCCCCCACGCCAATCACCGGCTGGCAGATTAAACAGCACTTGTTTAAGGTTGTGTTTTTCAAGTAGTTCAGCAATTTCGTTGGCATCGCGATTGTAAGGGAACAGGTACTCAACGCCTTTAAATCCAGCCTTCGCTGCGGCTTCAAAGCGATCAAGAAAATAATATTCGACAAACAACATACTTAAATTGGCGGCTAGTTTTGGCATAGTCATCCCCTTAGAATCGATGATGAGTTAATAATAAAAATTTAATTGATTGATCAACAGGTTAATTCATTCCGAACGTATGTTAACCCGCCTAAAATGGCTTTAAACTTGTTTTGGATCAAACGATCAGTATTTCCTGTAGCTTATTAAAGGCACCTAAACATGGCAGAAAAACACTTTATCAGTGCCGATAGCTTACAGCATGATGCCTTTGAGCTTGCCGCCAATATTATGAAAAGTAACTTTCGGCCTACCTTTATTGTCGCTATTTGGCGTGGTGGAGCGGCGATTGGGGCAACTGTTCAAGAGCTGTTAGCTTGTTGTGGTTGTCCGACGGATCATATCGCCATTCGCACCTCATCCTATCAAGGCATTGAAAAGCGTAGTTCTGACATTCATGTACACGGCCTGCATTACCTCACCAACAGGCTAACCAGCGAAGACCGAGTACTTCTGGTGGATGACGTGCACGACACAGGTCTCAGCCTTGCTGAAGTCATCAAGGAAATTCGCCAACAGTCATCACAGAACCCGCAACAAATTCGTACGGCAACCCTGTATTACAAACCGGGTAACAGTCAGGTCGACTTTAAACCCGATTATTTTCTTCACGAAACTGAGCAATGGCTGGTTTTCCCTCATGAGCTGGACGGCTTAAGTCAGCAGGAACTTATTGAGCAAAAGCCCGGCATTGCTGCGATTAAAGACTGGCTGGTAGATCACCAGCAACAATGCTAATTCGTTAAGAGTAAAAACGCATTTTTTGCAGTCGATCCCACCAGGTCAGCAACAGCCGATCTATCGTGCTGTGCATGCCCATTGAAAAACGTTCCTGTAGCGACTTTTTAAATTCATAACTGACCAAATAAACGTCGGCATCCTGACAGCTATCCACCAAGTACTCATCACTGGTTTTCAACTCATCGACCAGATTCTTTTCAAGGGCGCGCTGACCAAACCAGACTTCACCGGTGGCGATGGATTCAATATCAAGTTGCGGGCGGTTTTCTTTAACAAAGTCCTTAAATAATTCATGTGTATCTTCAAGATCTTCAGTAAATTTTTCACGTCCTTTTTCGGTATTTTCACCAAACATTGTCAGGGTACGTTTGTATTCACCAGCTGTCAGAGTTTCGTAATCAATATCGTGCTTTTTCAGCAAGCGATGGAAGTTGGGTAATTGTGCCACCACACCAATGGAACCCATTACGGCAAAGGGCGCGGCAAGTATTTTATCTGCCACGCAGGCCATCATGTAGCCACCACTGGCGGCGACCTTATCAACACAGACAGTTAAAGGCACGCCTTTGTCTTTAATACGCTTCACCTGTGAGGAAGCCAAACCATAGGCATGTACCATGCCTCCTCCACTGCTCAGGGTTAATACAACTTCGTCGCGCTCAGGATTGATGACAGACAGTACGGTGGTGATTTCTTCACGTAGGTTATCTACTTCACTGGCTTTTATATCACCATCAAAATCAAGCACATAAACACGCTTTTTAGAATCGACCTGCTCTTTGTTTTTAGCCTTTTTCTTGTCTTCCTTGGCTTTTTCCTTGAGTTGTTTTTTCTTTTCTTTATGTTGTTGCTTGCTCGCTACTTTGCCATCAGTCGCATCCTTTAACGCATCAGCCATGCGTTCAATTTCATCGTTAAGATGGGTGATCTCAAAGTGTCCATGCGGTTGCTTTTTATGTTTCATGCCCATAGCAATTAAACTGCCAACAACCACTAAAATAGCGACTACCAAGGTAACCACTTTCGCTAAAAAAACACCGTACTCACCAAAAAATTCCAAGACTGCTTCTCCTGTTTCGCAGAGCCTATCGTATCGAGCGCATCATCATAATTGAGTTATCCGACTACAGGTAGCCTAAAGAACTGAATATCTGTGTTTTGACGACACTTTTTTCAGGTTATGATTAGGTACTTGCTACGCTATTGAGCTATAAATAAAACACTTTAAAGTACATTCCTACCAACACATTTATTTGCAAGGGAGAATCCTGCATGCGCTTTATCAAGCCCATGGTTTTTGCAACCTGTTTGCTGCAGTCACTGCAGGTTTTCGCCAGTACTGATAGCTCACAGGGTGTCCAACGCCAATGCAGTGTTGTAAACGGTGTCATTGAATGTGTCAGCCAAGTTGATATTTCGCCAGAAGAACGAGGACAATCCCTCTATAACCAGACTGGGAACCAACATGGGCCATTAATGGGCTATGGAAGCCCTGGCTATAAGGACAGCCAGTCTCGTTTTACCGCGATTATTACCGATGCCAAAGGTCGTGAGAACAGACGTGAAGTTCGTATTAAGTACCTTGAAACGGCGGCCGAAGGAAATAAGCGCCTGTTAGTGTTCGACAAACCTTTGGATTTAAAACGCCATGCTCTGCTGACCGTCTCCCATCCCCAGAAGCAAGACGAGCATTGGGCTTATAACCCGGATAATCAGCAGGTAAAGCGCTTATTATCTAATAATTCGGCCACCCCTTTCTCTGGTAGCGAATTTAACTTTGAAGATTTAAGTTCGCAGGATCTGGCAAAATACGATTACCACTTTGAACGCAAAGATGAATTAGATGACATTCCATGTACTGTTGTCAGCCGATTGCCAAAGGATAAAAATTCTGCCTACGGGCGTCTTGAGACCTGGATTGATGCTCAGACATTCTTGATCCTAAAAATTGATTATTATGATCGCGGCAATGAACTGCTTAAAACCCTGACAGCCTCTGATTACCAGTTATATGCTGACAAACATTGGCGAGCAAAACAGATCAACATTAAAAATCATCAATCAGGAAAATCCACACAGCTACTATGGTCCAACTATCAGTTTGATACGGGGTTATCGGAAAAGGATTTTTCGCTAACAAGTTTACGCAACGTAAATTGACCCCCGCTTTACTTAATGATCCTTTTGGATGTCGAACTGGATGACAGACAACCAGGCGCCCCGATATAGCATTATCTTTCATGGCGAGTTAGTTGAGGGAGTCTCTCGTGAGACGGCGCTTTATAAACTTGCGCACCTAACAAACCTTTCAGAAGTCGAACTGCTGGACAGCCTTTTTTCTGTCAAGCCAGTTATTGCCGCTCAAACTGATGATGACCAACTCGCGAATCAATTTCGAGAACAGTTTCGTCAAGCAGGCCTGGAAGTTTCCACAATCGCTTATGATCAAAGCCACGATGACATTGTCAACGCTGACCTGAATTTTGGGCACTATGCCCCGCTGGAAAAGCAGTATTCTGAACCTAACTTTCTTCTGGACACACCTGCCACAGCTTCATTGCAAGCGAGTGATATACACCAGCCAAAGGGTAAATACTGGGTAACTTTTAACGGTTTATTGCTCGATGGAAATAACAAAACAGAGGTTATAAATAACCTCTGTTCTCTAACCAATAGCTCTCAGCAGGACGTGCTGGAAAACATATTTTCAGCTGTGCCCGTTATCATTTGTCAGACCGGCAATATTGAATTGGCTCAAGCTTACCATCAGGGGTTTAAGCAAACGGGACTTGAAGTACAACTTTCGAGTGATGAGCGGTTATCTAACCCGGAAATAGCTGCGCGCAGTTATCTTTTTATTCGTGATGACAAACCGTCACCGTTACCGGAAAAAAAGGTACAGCGTTTTACCTATACACTTTACGGACTCTCAGTGTTGGCTTGTTTATGCTGGGTTTTTCTTTATATGGTTATTGATAGTTATTTGAAGAATGAGGTCGAACAATCGATCCTGGTTGAGCTTGTCGAATATAAGGCAGTGGAAAAAGTCGTTGCTACAAAGCCGGTTCCTCAAGCTGTTAAAAAAACAAAAATCGTAGAAAAAAAAACTGCTCAAAAGAAAGTGGTTAAACCTGTCAAAAAACAGAAAAAGAATGCCAAGCCCCCTATTCAGCCAAAGAAACAAGAGAAGGTAGTAAAAAAGAAAGAAACCAAAAAACAGCAAAAACTTAGAGGCGAATATAACCTGCAGTTACTTAACTGGTTTGCTCAATTTCAGCAACTTAATCAACTAGAAAGCAAATACGCTGAGGGAGAGATTACTCTGCGGTTGACCATCTCTCGAGACGGCGAGGTAAAAAATATCGAGGTGCTTAAAAGCACCTCCGAGGAATTACAGCGTATTGTTGTGATGCAGCTTCGTAAAACCAAAGCTGTTCCGGGTATTCCGATGAAGATCACCGGTACTGAATATTCCTTTGATCTGCCTCTGCGGTATCGCTTCAATTAAAGTGTCGCTGACAAGCTTTATTAATCCCGGGTTAACTGTAATCGTGGTTCTGAAACGGCAATAAAACGCCCCTCCTTATCCAATCCAATAATTTGAGTTGCCCCAAAGTGTCTGCGTTCCTTCAACAGATGACCGCGATTAATTAACTCAGCACGTAGTTCGCTGTTCATTTCTGGCTCAATGAATAGTTGATCAGGCTTCCATTGATGATGGAGACGATGTGCCTTTAAGGCTTCATCTAAAGGCATGTTCAGATCAATAACATTCACCAGTGCCTGCACAACCTGGGAAATAATAGTCGGGCCACCCGCTGCACCAAGTGTCATTACCGGCAGGCCATCTTTTAGAACAATGGTTGGACTCATGCTGGATAACGGTCGTTTACCCGCAGCAATACTGTTGGCTTCTGCTCCAATTAAGCCAAAGGCATTTTGCGTGCCAGGCTGAGCAGAAAAATCATCCATCTGGTTATTCATGATCACGCCGGTGCCGGGAATAATTACCTTGGAACCAAAGGACGTATTGACCGTGGTGGTGATAGCTACCCAGTTCCCTTCATTGTCAGCGGTAGCAATGTGTGTGGTGTGTTTGCCAAACAGATCAAAGTCAACGTTGGGTGGTATGCCAGGGCCATCGACGGGGGATGTTTTATCAAAATCAATACGGTGAGACAATTGTTCGGCGTAATCAGTATCAATCAGGCCACGTGGAACAGCTACAAAATCCGGGTCTCCCAGCCAATGTGCTCGATCGGCAAAGGCCAGCTTCATGGCTTCAGCCAAGAGGTGATAACGATTAGCATCGGAAAGTGTCTCGATATCAAAACCTTCAAGCATTTGCAGTATTTGAGCGACGTGTAGTCCCCCTGAGCTGGGCGGTGGGAAGCCTGCAAGCTGGTAGTTTCGGTAGTGTGTTAACAGCGGTTGGCGTCTTTTAAGTTGGTAGTTAGCAAAATCCGTAGCGCTAACTAAGCCACCATTGGCCTGCATCCAACTTTCCAGCGCGGCAGAAAATGGTCCGTTATAAAAATAATTAATACCCTGCTTTGCGATATTACGGTACGTAGTGGCGAGATCTTTTTGTTTTAAGTGATAACCCTCAGGATGAGGTTGTCCTGATACATCCAGTAAAATAGCAGCTGAACCGGGAAACTGGCGAATTTTATCGGCAGTATGAGCTAAGCGGCGGGCATAAGAGTGGCTTATCGGCGAGCCCTGATCGGCTAAGTCTGCGGCAGGTAATAGCAGCTCAGAGAGACTCTTGTTGCCTCCAGCCTTAAGTAAATAATCATAGGCGGCTAAAGAGCCTGGCACACCAATCGCTAATGCTCCTGTTGTGCTCAAATCTGAATCGGCAGCACCATTTCGTAAATACATATCCCGGTGTGCTTTGGCAGGTGCCATTTCACGTCCGTCGATGGCTTCGATGCGCCCATCGGACCAGCGAACAAGAACAAAGCAACCTCCCCCTATCCCGGAATTATGCCCATCCACAACGCCCAACGTTAATGCGGCGGCAACGGCAGCATCAATAGCATTGCCTCCCTGCGCTAATACCGCTTCGCCTGCCTGTGTAGCTAATGGATGCACAGTTGCTACGGCGCCATGTGATTGACTGAAAGCGGGGTTAGACGCGTTATTTTTTATAGCGTCGTTATTGTCATCACAGGCTTGTAATAACAACAGGCAGATAAAAGCTAAGGTAAATAGCCGCAGGGATTTAAATAACGAAGTCATATCAGGTGCTAGGAATATAAGGTTGGCTGGTGGAAATTTAATAAGTGGGTAATTCAAAGCTGTTGAAAAACTCTTCCATTTCGCTTTTGTTTTGATGTTTGAGGCATTCGTCTAATACATCTCTATTTAGGTGCGGGGCAAAGAGCTCTACAAAATCGTACATATAGCCGCGTAGAAAGGTGCCTTTTCGAATGCCTATGCGGGTAGTACTGGCTTCAAATAGATGGCTGGCATCAAGAGCAACCAGATCGGCATCTATTTCTTTGTCATAGGCCATGGTGGCGATAATACCAACGCCGAGGCCCAGTCTGACATAGGTCTTAATCACATCGGCATCGGTTGCAGTAAAGACAACCCGGGGGGTTAGTTCGAGGCGATTAAATGCATCATCTAATTTGGATCGTCCAGTAAAGCCAAATACATAAGTGACCAGAGGGTATTGGGCGATATCCTCAAGCGTTAATGTTGACCGTTGAGCTAGTGGGTGATTTTTTGGTACCACAATGCTGCGGTTCCAGCGATAACACGGCATCATAATTAAGTTGCCGAAGAGTTCCAGCGCTTCGGTGGCAATAGCAAAATCCACCTCGCCTTCGGCAGCCATTTCGGAAATTTGTACCGGTGTGCCCTGATTCATGTGTAGCGATACTTCGGGGTATTTACTCATGAATTGCTGGATAACAGATGGCAACACGTAGCGTGCCTGGGTATGAGTTGTCGCGATTGAAACACTGCCCTTTCTTGGGTCGCTGTGTTCCTGAGCAATACTTTTGATGGTGGCAACCTGGCGTAGCACTTCGCCAGCCAACTTGAGGATATCTTCGCCTGCAGGGGTTATATGGGTGAGGTGTTTGCCGCTACGTGAAAATACTTCTACACCCAGCTCATCTTCGAGTAGGCGGATCTGTTTGCTTATGCCAGGCTGGGACGTGTAAAGGCTTTGCGCAGTCGCCGATACATTAAGGTCATGGTGTGCAACTTCCCAGATATACCGCAACTGCTGTAGCTTCATCACGTCTCCAAAGAACTTACTGCTTATACGTTTATAGAATAAAAATATAATCAAATATTACTTTGTAGAATACATCTAAAGCGCTACCTTTACCATCTTTTGGCCTGTGCGCCTATTGCCTCTTAGTTTCAGTAACAAAAGTACAATAATAAATGGACATCATTTTATACATTATGGCCGGCGCTAGCGTTGGTCTTGCCGTAGGTATTACCGGCGTAGGAGGCGGATCACTTATGACCCCGCTGCTTTTACTTTTCGGCTTCCCGGCTCATATTGCCATTGGCACGGATCTTGTCTATGCCTCTGTGACAAAGGCAAGTGGCGTGGTACTTCATAAAAAGAACAACACCATCCGATTACGTATTGTTGCGTTGCTTGCTGCTGGCAGTATCCCTGCCTCATTGATAACGATCTATATACTAAATAATCATTTCAGTAGTCCAGAATACTATACTCGAATTCTAACAAACAGTTTAGGGGTAATGCTGATAATCACCAGCGTGGTGGTAATGCTAAAGCAAAAATTACGGGAACATGCAGAAAAGAAATCGGGCCGTTTGCAGGCTTTTGTTAGTTACCATGCAGGTCCATTGACGCTGCTAATGGGCTTTATGCTAGGTTGTTTTGTAACCTTGTCATCTGTTGGCGCAGGTGCTTTTGGTGCCGCGGCCCTGTTGTTGTTATACCCATTACTGCCTTCTATCCATGTTATTGGTACAGATCTAGCACACGCCGTGCCGCTGACACTGGTTGCCGGAATTGGGCATATTTATCTGGGCAATGTGGATTTTGGTTTGCTGGGCTGTTTGTTGATTGGTTCGTTACCCGCCATTTATGTGGGAACAAAATTAGGCGCAAGAATGCCGGAAAAAGTGATCCGGCCTTTGCTGGCGAGTGTGCTGTTAATTCTGGGTATAAAGTACGCGTTCTTTTAGCGCGCGGCTAAACGATTAGCGGTAAAGATCTAGGTTTTTTGGGTTCTGCAACTTAACCATCGGTACTAGAAAAACGGGAATTGACGACTCACTAAGCACACGTGACGCCACAGAGCCTAACTGTGGTTTTTCTGTTGGTTGAGAGCTACTGCCCAACACAATTAAATCAGCATTGCATTGCTGCGCTGTGGCAAGAATAACCTCCGCTGGCTTACCGCCGACCACCTGAATGTCATTTATCAGCTGCACATCACAATTACTTTCAATAAACTCATCTTCAAAGGCACTTTCAACCTGTTGTCGAATCCTGTTCATTACCTGACTAAATCCGGTTCGGCGCAGATTTTTAACTTCTGCTTCGGGCATGTAGGTGGATAAAATCGATTCAGCGAACACGCCCACGGGTTCAATCGCATGGACAGTATGTACGTTAGCGTTATGTTTACTGGCAAGAGACATGACGTGCTGCAACAGGTATGGCCCATATAAGCCTAAATCTGTGGCGTAAAGGATATTGTTGATCATAACTACCTGCTTGATGGTTATTTTTTATGACGTGTAATCAAGGATAGCAGTAGATTGAAAATTCGTTAGTTAGTGCCGTACTTTAATTAGCGATATTTTACTCGATATTTTTAACACCATTAGGTACGTGTCCGGTAGCAACATGTTCGCGTGCCGATTCACAGTGCCCTTCCTGATCATCAAAGAATACGTCCGCCTCGAAGGCTTTAAGAAACTTACCCTTATCAAGACCACCGAGGAAAATAGATTCATCAATACGAACATTCCAGGCACGTAACGTACGAATTACCCGCTCATGTGCCGGGGCTGAACGCGCGGTTATTAGCGCGGTTCGGATAGGACAGTCACCTTCTGAAAACTCCGCTTGTATGCTTTGTAAGGCAGACAAAAACTCTTTGAAGGGACCACCGTTTAGGGGTTCATTGGCAGCGGCTTGTTCACTTTCCGTAAACGCTTGCAGGCCATCCTTTTGAAATATCTTTTCTGCTTCATCTGAAAACAGCACAGCATCACCATCAAAGGCTATACGGAGCTGGAAATTCGCTGATTTTTTTGCTTTTGATGACAGAATTGTGGCCGCTGCAAAACCACTGTGCAGGGCCTGCCTGACATCCTCCGGGTGGGTTGAAAGAAACAGATGGCAGCCAAACGAGGCGACATAACGGTACGGGCTTTCACCACCACAGAAAGCGGCACGTGTAATGTCGAGTCCATAGTGTTGAATCGAATTGAAAATTCTTAAGCCGGTATCAGCACTGTTGCGTGATAATAAAATCACCTCAACCCGCGGAGCATCGAACAGCATAGTGTTAATTTTTAGTAGCTTTTCAACCAGTGGAAATGCGTCACCTGGCTTCAGTGGCGTATCTTCATTATCTATTTGATAATCGGCATAGGCCTTGAGTCCGTCTGTTTGATACACCTCATGGCTGTCCGATAAGTCGAATAGTGCACGTGAAGAAATAGCGATTACCAGTTTATTGTCCAGCTGTCCTGACATGGTATGTACCTGATCAACCTCGATGCTTATTAATATTCAAAGTTTATGTAAAAGCCCAACTTCTTAAGTGACTGACGCTGTCAATTTTCCAGCATTTTCTGTACAGTTAGCCGCAATTTTTACCAGCTCCAAGTTATTGCAACGAGCTTACCCGTATTTAAGGAAATAAACTATGAAAGGTGTTTTTCTAGACTCTGATTCCATTGCCCATGAACGATTGAATCTTGATCAGCTCAATAGCCTGCCAATCGAGTGGACTTTTTACCCACAAACTACGCCTGAGCAGCGTCTGGAACGTATTGGCGATGCTGAAATTGTATTGACTAACAAGGTGCCAATGGATGCAGAAATCATGGCAGCCTGTCCTTCTTTGAAGCTGATTGCTGTTGCTGCAACCGGTACTAACGTGATTGATATTGAAGCGGCTCGCGCTAACAATGTTGGCGTTGCCAATGTTGCTGGTTACGGCTCCTATGCAGTAGCTCAACACACCATGACGTTGTTGTTGGCGCTGGCCGCTAACGTTCAGCGTTACAGTGATGATGTTCGCGCAGGTAAATGGGCTGAGCAAGACCAATTCTGCCTGCTTGATTACCCAATGTATGAATTGAAAGGCAAAAAACTGGTTGTCGTTGGTTACGGCGAAATTGGTCAGTCTGTTGCACACATGGCAGAAGCCTTTGGCATGGAGATTCTGGTGGCTTCCAGCCGTCCGAATCAGGACAGTTTCGGTATCGTAGAGCGCCGCCCACTGGAAGAATTACTTCCAATTGCTGATGCGATTACTTTCCACTGCCCTCTGACGCCAGCAACAGAAAACCTGATCGACACGCCTCAACTGAAAGCCATGAAGAGTTCAGCGCTGATCATCAATACCGCTCGCGGTGGCTTGGTGAATGAAGCTGCTTTGGCTCAAGCCCTGAAAGATGGTGAAATTGGTGGTGCCGGTGTTGACGTACTGACCGTTGAACCGCCTAAAGCTGGCAACCCGCTGATCGATAGCGAAATCAAAAACCTGATTCTGACGCCGCACTGTGCGTGGGGTCCTGATGAAACTCGTCAGCGCCTGCTCAATGAAATGATTTTAAACATTGAAGCCTTCCTGAACGGTGAATCTCGTAACCGTCTAGATTAGTCTCTTAAGAGGCATCAACATAACGTAGCGAGCGAAGCCAAGACTAGGCAAAAATCGGCGCAAAAGCGGAGTTTACTGTAGTAAATGAGCATTTTAAGTCTGTTTTTACCAACAGTAGGTGCCTTAGGCAACAACGTATTGGCGAGTGCAGTAGTTATG
>Ga0105356_10006311_pt1 | contig 11070 bp, 4 predicted proteins | sample GOMGulsemesocosm_3_FD_83502 | JGI IMG/M metagenome (GOLD analysis project Ga0105356, IMG submission 83502) | Methane-oxidizing microbial communities from mesocosms in the Gulf of Mexico - GOM9D Gulf of Mexico | ecosystem: Environmental > Aquatic > Marine > Cold seeps | place: Gulf of Mexico...
ACTGAAGACATACGAGGGATATCTTCCGCTCATATTCGCTCTTTAAAAGGAGTTACGAAACCAGCAGCTTGTTTTTGTTTAGAAATATTAGTTCAACATGAAAAATCTAAAGTATCCCTAGAGTTTCAGAGACTCTTTGATGAAAAATTTCCCCCGAGAATTTACAAAGTTTGGGTCAATGAAAGTGGGAAACTTATCAAAGAAAATCAACTGGTAAGTTATTTAGAACAGCCTTATGCACCTTTTGATAAGAAAATTGATTCTAAATACAAAGATATAAACTTAAGAGCGGAAAGGTGGCAACTAATTGAAGAGCATTATCCTAATAATTTTTGGTCTGGGTTAGTTGAACAGTCATACTCGTCAGCGTTTAACTATTTAAAAACAGAAGTTGTATTAAATGATGAAGCTGAACTAAAAGTCATCTCAAGTAAGGCTGTAATCCTAATGGAATTAGGCAATCTTCTATGAGTAGTGAATATTATGAGTTAGTTGAACTACTTAACGAAAATCTAGCTATAAAACAATTTGAAAATCAATTTTTTAATTATCTGGTTCGAATAATACAAGATAACAATGCTTCTAGAACAGAGAGTCTGTTGGCTTATTTAGGTGCCTTATCGGCACTTAATGAATCAGGAAAAAGTTTGCCTTTCAAATATCAAGGCAACTTAAAAGATATTCACCCTTATTTAAATAATTTTAACTTGCGATTATCTCCATTAAATGATCAAGTTTCACTTCTTGATAGCTTAAGTCACGAGGTGCACCCTTATATTGAAGAAGGCTTTAAGCCAAAAGAAATTCGAAATATTGAAGAGTTTGAAGCTGATATTTCACTTAGAAAAAAACTAAACAGTAATAATTTTTCTCACTACCGGAGTGCAGGTCAACGAGATGCAATCCGCCTTTGTTTAACATCCGATCGTAATAATACTATTATTGTAAATTTACCTACAGGAGTAGGTAAAACCCTTATTGCACATTCATTGATAGCCTTTGAGCAACCTCAAAGTTTAACTGTATTAATTGTTCCTACAGTGGCGCTAGCAATAGAACAAGCTAAAAGTGTTTCAGAACTATTTAATCAAATGGGTATTACTCATTCAGGTGATTGCGCGTGGTATGGAACATTAAGTGAAAAGATAAAAGCACAAATAAAAGATAGGTTAAAACAAGGTACGCAAAGGGTAATTGTTGCATCTCCAGAGTCTATTTGTCGGTCACTTTTACCGGTATTAACTGAGGTAGCCTACTCAAATAAACTCGCTAATTTCATTATTGACGAAGCTCATATAGTTGATTCATGGGGAGCGGGTTTTCGCCCTGAATTCCAGCTTTTATCTGCTGTACTTGGGCACTTAAGAAACCTATCAAAAGATGGTATTAAGTGTTTATTGATGTCTGCAACAATTACAGAAAGTACATTAACTCTATTAAGAAGCTTTTTTGAAGTTGAAAATAAAGAGGCTATTGAAATAAATGGCTCTTTTATCCGTCCAGAAATTTCTTATGACGTTCAAAAGTGTAATAGTGAAAAAGAGTATGATGAGAAGCTTATTCAAGCAGTAGTTAACTTACCTAAACCTCAAATTGTATATGCGGTAACCCAAGAAAAGGCAAATCGTATATTCTCGCTAATAAAAAGCTCCCTTAAAGTAAATAGAGTAGGTCTATTTACTGGGGATACTGGAAAGACTGATAGAGAATCTTTAATCGAATCATGGAATGATGAAAAGCTAGATATCATGGTTGCAACTTCAGCCTTTGGTGTTGGTATGAACAGATTAAATATCAGGACCATTATTCATGGACAAATCCCAGAAAATATTGATCGATATTATCAGGAAGTTGGACGTGCAGGTAGAGATGGAAAAAGCGCATTGTCTTTGCTCTTATACCAAGAAAAAGATGAAGATATTGCAAGGAAGATAAACGATGAAAAAATTATTACTTTGGATGTCGGATATGAAAGGTGGCTTACATTATGGAAGCATCGAAAAAGTAATGGTGATGGAATTGAATTAGACCTCCAGGTGTTTAGGCGCGGAATACAGAGAAACTCTAAAGCAAATGTTGAGTGGAATATTCATACATTATTGTTAATGCAAAGAACCGCCTTATTGAAGCTAAATTTCAAAAAATTAACTTTACCTGACTGGAATGAATCTATTCCAGAAGCGGAATATCAAAAAGCCATAAGTGAGTACTTTGAAAAGTATTACTCGTCTCTGTTAATTACAGATATTGATAATCAAATTTTTGAACCAAAAAAATGGAAAGAAAAAATTGGTAACCAAAGGCTCTTAGAAAATAATGTAAGAAATGAAGCATTTGCCAATTTATTAAATTTAATAAATGGACCCACTACGGTCTGTTTTGGTGAAAATTTTCAGAGTACATATTCAATACTAGATAGATTACCAGATATTGCATGTTCGGGATGTCCCCACTGTTTTAAAAAGTCTTTAAATACATCAGTAGGTGTTCTAGGAAAAAGTTCTTCAGTAATTGGTTGGTCAAATTCACATAAATGGAAAAGAAATTTAGCTAATTTCCATAGGTACCAATATATTTATTTTGATAGTTCTATATATAGAAATACTAATAAGCAGATAAGAGAATGGACAAAAAAATGGTTAAGCTTATTGATCGAGTCAAAGCAGATTTCAGCTATAGCTTGTACCAATGATGTTGCCGAATTGATATATAAAAATATACCTAAAGGTTTTAACCATTTTTGGATAAATGAAAGTATTCAGAAGGATATGTCCGAGGAGTCATTTTGGCCTCAGTTAATAATAGTTCCTGATACATTTAATAAAATACCAGAATTGGGCGTAGAGTCTTTAACTTTAATGCTGGCTCCAGATACTATAAGTTGTAATAAGAGTGATTATAAAAAGTGGTGGGAAATTGAACAGGGCGCTATATCTTTATCAAATTTTCAAACGAGTATTAAATGTCTATAGTTAACAATGCAAATCCGGGGAGCCAGATTAACTTACTATGTTTAATCGTTTCTACCTTATATAAAAATCAAGGAACTCTTAATCGTGAAGAGTTGTTTGAGTTATGCCGACCACAAAAACTTCTTTGGAATAAAAATAGTAAAACTAAATTTAAAGAAGAGTTTGATTTTTGGCAAAAAAAAGAAGTTTGTTTGTGGAGAGAAAATGAAATTGGGCATCTAGAATTAATTGATTTTTCTTTTGATAGTTGTTCCGTAGAGAATATATCCAAATACGTCCACTCAAAGCTATTTTTAAATATTGATAATGATTTTCTAATTTATGAGAATAAAACATACGCTCCATTATATAGAGTATTATCATTTTTAAATTTAATTGATAATTTTCAACCTTTTGCAAAAAAAAACCTTTCGTCAGAGTCATTAGATGAATGTTTAGCTTCCCACTTTAAAGATTTTTTGTTGAATAACGAAGAGAGACCAATTTTTCTGGAGTGGTGCCATTTTCTAGGTTATCTAGAGTTAATTGCAACTGAATCTAGATCGAGAGTTTATGTGGTTGATCCAACTAAAGTGATAAGTTCCAACCTTGGAATCATTTTCGACTCTATAGTTGAATATCATGTTAAAGACTTTATGGCAGCCTTAGGAAGATCATTGCCTGTTCTTGGGTTCGGCTCATATTCAATCAAGACTAGAAATGTATTAGAAACCAATCTTGCTAAAGAAATTTTCGATCCTAAAATACCTATGACTTTAAGCCTTGCCCTACACAGGTTAGTTTTAGAAGGAAAGCTGAGGCTTTTACCGGGGGCTGATGACCAAAATGCAATGCAATTACAGCTACCTAATGGCTCTAAGTCCATAAGTAAAATAATTTATTTGGAGAGGGAGGCGTAATGTTATCGAGCTATTGGCCAACGAATAAAAACATTGAAGATTGTATTAAACTAGAAGCTGAAGAGTTATCAGATCAAGTTCTATTGTCAGTCCACGAACCGATGACAATATTAAGAAAAAAAGAAGGTAATAGTTCGCATGAATCTCCTTTATCTTTTGGAGAAGCCGAACAAGCCGTTCTGAAGAACTTAAAAAACTCCAATCGCCCTGTTCCAATAATTGGACCTCCCGGTTCAGGAAAGTCACATTTAATCAGATGGCTTGATATTCAACTACAAAACGATCCGGCTACTCAGGACTGGTTAGTCCGTAGAATTCCTAAGAGTGCGAGTTTGAAAGAGGTTCTCTTAAGGCTATTAGAGGGACTTGATGGTGAAATTTTTGCAGGTGCAAGGGAAAAAGTTAATCAAGTGGGAAGAAAACTTTCAACAGGTGAAGTAGCCGAGCACCTTATTGTAAATATTAACTCTGAGCTTAATAAATTATATGAAAGTTTAAACGAGAAAAAGAAATCTTTACGAAATGTAGAGCCTTCAATAGCAGCAAAAGAGATTGAGTCTCTTAAAGTCGTTAAAAAGCATGGAGCAAAAGAGTGCCTACCTTCTTTACTAGGAGACTCATTTTATAAAAGGACGTTATTAGATCCTGATAAAGGCTGTATTTATCAAATAGCTAAGCGTTTAACTCAGGGAAGCTCTATTGACGATATAGAGGGAGATAATTACTACTTACAAGCGTCTGATTTAGATTTTAATGGTCTTGGTGATAAATTCAATGAACTTTCTTTATATGCTAGAGAGTATGTCGCACAGAAACAGTTAAATACTAATTTGGCCGCAAGGGAAGAAGCTGTAGGGTTGGTTAACTCTATTATAGGGGATGCATGCGGTAATATTTATCAACAGTTTTACCAATTACACGGAGGAACATTTTTAGATTTATTTTTAGAAATTAGAAAAAATTTAAAAGGAAAAACACTGGTAATTTTAATTGAGGATATGTCGCTTATTACTGCTATTGAAAGTGATTTAATTACTAGTTTAACTAGGGAAGAAACTAGAGATGGTGTTAAAGAGTTATGTGATTTGAAATCTGCAATAGCTGTAACAAGTGATTATAGCGGCTATATGAAACATCGAAATTCTTTAGTTAGCAGAAATGCAGGCATTGAATGGGAGATATTACTAGAGTCTGAAAATGATCATTCCTTTTACCAAAGATTAGAAGACTTTTGTGGAAGATATTTAAATGCAGCGAGATATGGCTCTGATAGGTTAGAAGACATAGGTGGTGGTAAGAAAGTTATTTATAAGTCATCTGACCAAGATGAACTTAAACTAGAAGAGGCTTTTGGATACTCACCATCTGGTTTTTCTTTATTCCCATACAATAAACAAGCTATTAGAGCATTTTCCGAAAAAGTCTGTAGGACAACGACTGGAGATTTAATACTTAACCCTAGAAAGGTCCTAAGGGAGGTGCTTATTGAAAACTTAAGCCTTTATAGAGGTTTTTATTTAAAAGGAAACTTCCCCCCCCCTAACTTTTCTAATATTAACTGTTCTTCCAGTTTAGAAAGGGATTTAAGAGGAAAGATTCATAAAGATTTAGAGAGAGTTAAGTCAATTGCTGCTATATGGGGATTTGGAGCTAAAAATATAGAAGAGCTTGCATCCTATGTTTCAGCCTCCTTATCAAGAGCTTTTAACCTAGATGAGCTAGGTGAATTACTTGAGAATACAAAGCCAGTGAAACCTCAAAGGAATACAACGCCGGCTATTGAGAAAATTAAACAATCAAAAGCAGTCACCCCAGAAATTAAAAAGCCTAATGTAGATCAAGAAGACTCTATTTACGATTTAGTTGACAAATGGTTTGAAGAAAAATATATACCACAGAATTACGCCAATATATTAAGGCAGTTTTTAAAAGGTGTGATTTTAAAAAGATGGTCGAACTATTCTAACTGGTTAAGTATAAATCTCTCAGTCTCAGAGTTAGAAAAAAAATTAGGGTATGGTCCTACAAGTGTTCCAGTTATTCAAATTCCATATAACTCTAAAGAAGCAAATGAGGTTCATGAGTTTTTATCTTTAATTTTGGGAGGAAAAAAGTTAACAAAGACCATCGAATCTGATATTAAAGCAGTAATTATTGCAATACTTAATTTGAGTGAACGAAATTCACTGTTAGATGCAAATTTTGAAGATTATTGTATTGTTGAAAATTACCTTTCAAAATGGCTCCCTTACGCGTTCGAAACATTACACACTAAACTTAAAGAAGGCCTTAAAGATAACGGTTTAAAGAATGCTCTTCAAATACATTATAGTTTAGCTCTTTCGTTATTCCCTTCAATTCAAGGATACTCAATCAAAGATAAGATAAATTTTTTATGCTCAAAGAAAGCTGATATTGATGGAGTGGTTCATATTGCTGATATCGCTTTAGCGGATACTGGAATTCAAGACTGGGATAATTTTAAAAATTCACAAATAAATAACTGGAATACCTTTCAATCAAACTGGTTTAAGTTTGTCAGCATAAATACGCATGCAATTGATGGTGTGGTTGTTCAGCAAGCCGCAAGAGGGCTATCTATTGAATTAGATGTATCGGTTTCTCATTTAGTAAAAAATAGCTGTGAGCAGGTGAAGAGCGAGTATCCTCTGTTTCAAAAGTTAAGAGGGATGACAACGAAAGATGATTTTATAGATACTTTAGAACGGCTCTCTGAAGTATTAAAGAAAATGGATAAAGATGGCCAATATCAACGAATGGATAATTACCTTACCGCAAGGCAAATCAAAAAAAGAGTTCAAAAAACTTCTGATAATGAGGGGTGGGAGTCAGTTAAATCTGTTATAGGTATTTTTGATGAATTTAGCCTAGTTTCAGCAATCTCTTGTTTACAAAAGATAAATATTGATAACTTATCTGATGTATCTGATGTGTTAAAAGCGTTTTACGCTGCCATTGAATTTAATTTACCTAGAATAAAACAAGATAATGATGCGTCTGGAGCTAATGCTAAAGAAGCTTCTAAAACAGGACTAGGTTCAAGAATAGTAGCTATTCAATCCTGTTGTCATGATCTAATTGGCCAAGGAGAAAAAGTATGAGCATTGAACTGTTAGCAGATATCCAAGAGCTAGATATCGAACTAACTCTTTTACAGGGGAATGAAGAAAACCAATTTATTATTGATGAGTATCAGTTGATTGCAGACAGGCTATTAAAATCCTCTCCTCTATTACATGACTTAAAATCTTGGCCAAATTTATTTAATAATGTTAGAGATGCAACTTTCAATGAATTACATCAGGAAACCGAAGAGGATATTCAGTCACGCTTACTAAGCTTAGCTACCGTTTCTGATGAACTGCAAGTGTCGTGGGAAGAGAATGAACATCATATTGGTCAGCAGGATGTAATTAATGACTTTCAACAATTATTGGCTTCTTTGCACTCTCAATCTGAAACATTTTTTCAAGTACTATGGAATGAATGGATAGATATAAAAAGGAATGACTTTGATGTAGAAGAAATTATTATTGAAAATCAGAAAGATAATCCAGAGTATAGCCACTTGTATGATGAATATATTAGAGAGAAAGATTCGTTCGACAATTTAGCCAATTCTTTTCCATCAGATCCCCATACGATTACGAAACTATCTTCAAGCTCTAAACGTTTAAGTGAAATCACAAGTAAGATGGACAAAAGTGGTTACCCTGAAGAAGTTAGAAAATTCTTTAAAGAAATAACTAGCAAGTATGGCAAAAAAGAAGCTCCGTTATCTATGATGACTGAAAAAGTTTTTAGTTGGCTGCATGAACAAGGGAAACTTGATAGTTATGTTGTTAAAAGGAGATAGGCAATGAAATTGGAACAGCTGCAAAGTCCCCTTGATTGTATAGAAAAAAGAGAATTTGAACTCATTAGCTGGGGGGATATAGAGGTTTCCTCTAGTGAAGATGAGTTAATAGAGCTATTTGAAAGAGAATTTCCAGACTATGATGCCGATGATCTTTTTGAGGCATTATTAGATTCAGCTTTAATTGTTGGTTATGAAGATATTCAGTACTCCGATACTCGCTATCGAAGCCGAATGGCTAATGCTATCAACCTCTTCTGTAAATTAAGACAATGGATGCACGGCCAAAAATTAGAAGCCTCAAAGTCTCTTGTATCTGATTATCGATTTATTCGTAGAGCTAGATTATTTCCCAAGCGGGATACCGCTCCACATATTCTATGTGAACAAATATATGAAGAAGGAATAACAAACCCGATAGTTTCAGATGTTATCAATGCATTGGCAAATGGTTATCAACTATCAGGATTCCAAGTAAGAGCAACCATACGAATTCTTACTGAATTTGAAAAACATCAACGTAGAAGAAAGTATCCATCAGCTACTATAACTTGTGCGGGTACAGGTAGTGGTAAAACAATGGCCTTTTATCTACCTGCAATTACTTCTTTAGTTTCACAATTACAGAGTGATTCATCTTTTAAAACTAGAGTGCTAGCCATATACCCTAGAAAGGAACTTCTAAAAGATCAATTTAATGAAACTTGGAGTGCATGTCGCAAGCTAGACAGTCTAGCCTTGCGGAAATTTAAGCGTAAAATAAGAATTGGTGCATTATTTAGTGATGTACCATCTAGCCCACACTCCGCTGTGAAAGATAAATTCAAACATGGAAAAGATTATTTACCTATTAGCTTTATTTCATGTTCATCTGATAAATGTATTGGTCAAATGCAGTGGCATAAGCAGGACGCACTAAAAGGTATTGAAAAAGTATCCTGCTCCATCTGTAATGCATCTATAAGTGAAGATGAAATCGCTTTAACAAGGTCATCTATTGAAAAAAATCCACCTGATATTTTGTTCACAACGACGAAGATGATGAACCAGAATATCGCTAACCCTAAGAGGGGCCACTTATTTGGAATAGGTACAAGCCACATTCCTCTAGTTTTGCTGGATGAAACTCATACTTATAATGGTGTTCAGGGGGCTCAAGTATCGTTATTGTTAAAGCGATGGATGAAACTAGCCAAAAATGCTCCACATTTTATGGGGTTATCTGCAACACTAGCTGATGCTAAGCATTTTTTCTCAAAGCTGACGGGTACTCAAGACAACAACACATTGCTTATTGAGCCTATAGAAAATGAATTAGAAGAATATGGAGCCGAGTACCTTTTAACCCTCAAAGGGGATCCGGTTTCACAAGCTGCATTGTTATCTACAACTATTCAGGCTGCCATGTTAACTCGACGGATTTTAGATAAAAAAAACGAATCTAAAGGAGTTTTTGGCAACAAAACTTTTTTATTTACTGATGATTTGGATGTGAATAATAGATTGATGGCTCAACTTTCAGATGCTGAAGGATATTGGCTGAAGAATGGCAAGCTAGTTGATAATACTAATGGTCCTTTAGCTGCATTAAGAAACCCTGTTTTCCAAGATCAAGTTAGTCCAATATTAATGCAAGAATACGGGCAAAACTGGTCTACTCTCAAAGAAAACGGTTTTTCTTTGGACTTTAATGATAAGGCAATAGTATCTAGAACCTCCAGTTTAGATGCTGGCGTTGATGTCAATTCCGATATGATTGTAGCTACAGCGTCATTAGAAGTTGGTTTCAATGATCCAGAAGTTGGTGCAGTAATTCAGCATAAAGCTCCAAGAGATCTGTCTTCTTTTATTCAGAGGAAAGGCCGAGCAGGTCGTACAAGAGATATGCGTCCGTGGACAATTGTTGTGTTATCTGAATTTGGAAAAGACCGTTTAACCTTTCAACAATACGAAGGCTTGGTAAACCCTGAAGTGAAATTACAAGGCTTACCAATTGAAAATATTCACATCCTCAAAATGCAAGGAGCATTGGCTACATTAGAATGGATAGGGTGTTCTATAAAGCAAAGCCCATGGGTTTTATTGAATTATCCTCAAAATATATCTAACGACATTCGAAAGAAATTAGTTTCAATTATTGACGAGGTTCTAGTTCCACAAAGCCCAATGCAACAAGAGTTATCGATATACATAGAAAGTGCGCTAAAGCTCGAAGGTAAAAATGATTTAACAAATAAAATTCTATGGGAGTCTCCTAGGTCAATCTTACTAGAGGTATTACCTTCATTGAAAAGATTGATAATTACAAAGTGGGCAGGTTGGAATTACCAAGATGGCCTTCCTGAGGAGTGGATGTTAGCTAATAAAAAGTGGAACTCTCCTTTACCAAGGTTTATTCCATCTAACTTATTTGCTGATTTGAACGTGCCTTCCCTTGATATTACATTACTTAGAAATCAAGGTGATATTCAGATGGAATCTATGGGGTTCTTTCAAGGATTAAAAGAGTTTTCACCAGGAAGAGTATCGAAACGATTTTCTATTAAGTCGGGGATGGCTGCCGACTGTCTTATCCCTCAAAATTTACTAATTTCTGAGGAGTTAGATGGGACACAAGTAAATTTCGAATTGCCCGAAGCATTTGGAAATTCGCTGAATCAAGTTGCAGCATTTTCACATGAAGGTAATGAAGAATTAAAGGTATTTAAACCTTTCCAAATTTACCCTCAAGCTCTTTTTAATTCTAAAGATATCTCAGATACAAGTAATTCTTTCTTAAAGTGGAACTCCAAATTTGAAATAGAAAGAGAAGGGATTGAACATGCAATTCCAAATCACAGTGAGTGGGAAGGTATTTTAGAAAAACTCGATTTCTATACACATGATGCAATATGTCCGTTGAGGGTCATCAGGTATTCAACAGGAGCAAAAGCTGAGTTTAAGCTTAAAAAAGGTAAAAAGACGGCTAATGTTGAATTCCTATGGACATTACGTGATGAACCGGTATCGATTGGTACTGACTTAATGGTAGATGCTATTAGATTTCGATTTAAAGTTAATGAGTTAAAAATTTCAGAATTGGTTAGAGAAGTAGATACTCTTAAAGCACTTAGAGTCCAATATTTTCAATACTTATTGAGAACTAGTAATGTTTGCTCCGGTAATATTTTCTTGTCAGATTGGGTGTTTGACTGCGTTATCGCAGCTATAGGTGCAGAATCTTCGCTAAATAATACAACAATTAAGGAAAGTATAAAGAACGTAATTTCAGGTAAGTCTGAGTTTAGTATTTCAGATATACCTCCAGTGTTATTTAAGCAAG
>Ga0105356_10006322_pt1 | contig 11062 bp, 10 predicted proteins | sample GOMGulsemesocosm_3_FD_83502 | JGI IMG/M metagenome (GOLD analysis project Ga0105356, IMG submission 83502) | Methane-oxidizing microbial communities from mesocosms in the Gulf of Mexico - GOM9D Gulf of Mexico | ecosystem: Environmental > Aquatic > Marine > Cold seeps | place: Gulf of Mexico...
CCACCACCACCGCATCAAACCCAGCCACTACTCGCCGGGTAGCAGTATCATCCATTCGTCGTTCCAGCGGTTTACTTGAGCAAGTGATAACAAAGATTAATCCAGCAGCAAGCTAACCATAGACCTTAACCATTACAACCATTTGCCATGGCTAGCTGCGCTTAAACACACATGGACGGCCTCAAGCCGGTTTTACAGGCCGCACTGACGGCCAGGATTGCACCTTCCAGTAAAAATGTCGCCCTGCTTACCAACTCCATCGCGGCGGTCTAACAAAGTCGCAGGGCACCAAAGAGAACATTGAAGGCACTGCGGGTCCATGACTTCGAGCATAAATCACCACTAAAACCTTTAACCACCCCCCTCCGAGGCAGGAAAATTTGATCTAGATCATCCCAATGCAGATTAAAAACAATCAGAGCTGACTTTTTTATACAAAAAAGAGATGATCCGTCCAACACCCCCAAAAATAGAATAATAAGTATCGAGCCTAATCTAATACTACCGGAGAAATCTATGGATCTTAGCCGCTTCCCCTATCTACAAGGTAACTATGCCCCAATTGATGAAGAGAGAGATTTCGACAGCACTGAATTAACCATAGAAGGCGAAATCCCCGAGGGCCTGATTGGTGCCTTTATGCGCAACGGTGCCAATACGGCTTATCAACCTAACCATTATGTCTACCCACTAGACGGCGACGGCATGATCCACTCAATATACCTCAAAGACGGTAAAGCTCATTACCGCAATCGCTGGGTACAAACCAGCCATCTGAAAACAGAGCGCGAATTTGATCGCACTATTTATGGCAGCTGTGGAAAATTGATGCCCGTCCCACAAGAAGTGTTAGATGCCGGAGGAGAACGCAACCCACTGCGAAATACATCCAACACCAATGTAATCCAGCACGGCGGCAAGGTGATTTCCATGTGGGAAGGAGGCTTCCCACACCTTATGACAGCCGGCCTTGAGACTGTCGAACTGTACGATTATGAGGGTGCTTTAAAACCTGGAGACGCATTTTTTGCTCACCCCAAAATCTGCCCCGACAGCGGTGAAATGGTGTCTTGCATTCAACGCTGGGAAGCACCATTTTTTACGGTAAAAATTGTTGATAAGCACGGAAAAATCGTTAACTCAATTCCAGTCGATTTACCTGCCAAAGCGATTATTCACGACCTGCAAATCACCGAAAACTACATTGTTATCTTTAATTCACCAGGTTTTCACGATATGGAGAAAGCCAAACGAGGGGAGGACCCTTTCACTTGGGAGCCAGAAAAAGGCGCTCAGGTCATAGCCATTCCACGTCAAGGTGGCGATCCCATCTGGTTTGAAACCGAGGCATTTTTTAGTTGGCATTTTTGTAATGGCTTTGAACGCGATGGCAAGATCGTACTCGATTATGTCTGGATGAAACAAATCCCCTTTGCTCAAAATATGACGTCTGGCCTAGAGAAACAAACCCGCAACATGCACCGCATGACATTGGATTTATCAAGCAAAGTTGTGGTCGATAAAAAAATTGGTGATATCTACTGCGAATTCTCGCGCTGCGCCGACAGTATTTGTGGAAAAGAGTATCGCTACGGATTTGCTACCGCTTCCAACCGTGCTTGGGCTGACGCTCATGGCTATAACTGCACCCTGCGCTACGACATGGAAACCGGTGAGCATCAACTGTGGGAGTATGGTGCAGAAGCCAATGCTGGTGAACCCGTACATGTGGCCAACCCTAACAGTGACAAAGAAGAAGACGGCTATGTCATGTGCTATGTATTCAATCCAGGTGAAGACCCATTCTTGTCGATATTAAGTGCAGGCAATATAGCTGCAGGTCCTATCGCAAAAATTCATATTCCCGCTCGTGTACCCAATGGCTTCCATGCCAATTGGATGCAAGATCTTGAGTTAAGCGAATAGATCACATCGCCTTCGTCCAAAGCATCCACTTCTGCCCAAGTGCGATGCTGGCCCGCAAAGCAATAAATATCGCCTTTCAAGCACGGTTATCACGAATGACGAATTTCCAAATCGTTGAAGATAAGTCAGACCTGAGCTATTGGCCCAATATTGTTTTGCGAGGTATAAAATTACTGCATACCACCTTTGAAAAAATAATACATTAAACGAGAGGCTATACCATGGCAGAGCCACTACCCAAAGATAACCCATTTTTAAATGGTCCCTTCGCACCGATACGCATGGAATGCGACGCCGACAACCTATTTATAGAGGGGGAAATCCCCAAGCAGCTCAATGGCAGCTTCTACCGGGCTGGTCCAAACCAACGCTTCGCCCCACTAGGTGACTACCACCTGTTCAGCGGTGACGGTATGGTCCATGCTTTTCATATAAGCGATGGAAAGGTCAGCTATAAAAACCGCTGGGTTCGCACAGCCAAATGGAATATTGAAGATAAAGAACAACGGGCCGTTATAAATGCGATGAACCCTTTTGACTGTGACCCGGATTATTCTGATTTTGTCTTTACTGATAAAGAAGGATTGGCCAACACCGCCGTTATCTGGCATGGCGGCCGTTTATTGGTCATGGAAGAAGGCCACTTCCCTTTTGAAATTGACCCCATCAGCCTGAAGTCGATTGGCTCATGGAATTTTGCCGGTAAGCTGTCGACCGCAATGACAGCCCATCCCAAAATAGACCCAAAAACCGGCGAGATGCTGTTCTTTGCCTATATGGCATCGGGGCCATTCTCGGCAGATCTGGGCCTCTACAAAGTGAACAAGCAGGGTAAAATTACCGAATCACATATAATTCCAACACCCTACTCTTCGATGGTTCATGATTTTATCGTCACTGAGAACTATATCGTATTTCCGATACAACCGATTACCGGCGATATGGATCGGGCCATGGTCGGAGGTCCACCTTTTGCCTGGGAACCTGAAAAAGGCGTACACATTGCGGTAATGCCTCGCCACGGTAGCGTTGAAGATATTCGTTGGTTTGAGATGGATGTGTCATTTACTTTCCATTTTATGAACGGCTTTGATAAAGACGGCGTGATCACCATTGACGCCTGTCAGTTTAAACAAGCACCATTATTTCCGAAGACCGACGGCAGCTCTACGGGCACAGCGGAGCCTCACCTGCACCGCTGGACGCTTGATGTTAACGATGTCAACGCCCGAGTTAAAACGCTGCGAATTGACGAGGCAGAGTCTGAGTTCCCTCAGTGCGATCCACGATACGCCATGAGTGAATATCGCCATGGCTGGTATACATCCCCCGATGGCATCGCCAAAAGCGGCTTGGAGGCGAATGACGCCTTCTATAATAACGTTGCTCACTTCGACCACCAGACCAGAGAAACCCAACGCTACTCTTTTGGTAATGGTGTTACCTCCGAGGCTATATTTGTGGCCAAGTCAGAAGACTCCGCTGAAGGCGTAGGTTACCTACTGTCGGTGGTAACGGATCTCGATACCAATACCAGTGGGCTCTACGTATTTGATGCGCAGTCTTTAGTCGATGGGCCGCTGGCGATCGCACAACTCAACCACCGCGTGCCGGTCGGTTTTCACGGTGGCTGGAGGCCCAACGACTGAGTGATTCAACAGATATCTGACGGCGCAAGGATGCGCCGTACCAGTATGGCAACCAGAGAGAATAGGCGATGCCATTCTCTCACTCTCAATACCATATTAAGAAACGGTATATCAATTCATTGTATTTATACTGCATTTTTATAGTTACCCGTTTAATGCCAAGCGCCAGAAAAACCGAACTACAATTAACGCAAGCAGCCCTATTTTTCGGCCACTGATTGATGGCTTTTCATACCTATAGAGGTTTATGGAAAACCTTAGAGTTCAGCTTCTAGGTAATGATACACATCACGTTTTCAAATAAGCATGGGAAAATCAAAAGAAATATTCCGTTGCTTTCCGATTCGGTTACCCACCCCCAAAAGTGGGTTTTGTTCGTTGCTGCATTCTCCATGCTGGGCTGGCTGCCCCTCACTTATGCAACCAAGTAATTAGTGGTAGATGACTTATTCAATCTCTCACTTAATGAGCTGTTACAAGTCAGCGTCACAGGGTCCACGTTAACCGAGGAATCACTGCTCAGCGTGCCTGCATAGGTCACCGTAATGACACAGTCACAGATACGCCAGCTAGGGGCGAATACCCTGGAAGCGTTAATGAACCATGTGCCGGGATACCAGAGTTACCGCTCCGACCACACCAATACGACCTTTAGCAGCCGCAGCCGACACCTAGCGAATGCCACACATGAAGTGTTACTGCTGCTGGATGGCCAGCGCCTGAATCACGACTTTGCCGGTGGCAGGTTTAATTCTGGCTTGCCACTGGAAGGTGGCTACACATTGTTCGATGCCCATGTGCACTATCAAGTCACCCGGCAGTGGCAGGTCTATGGCAAGCTGCGCAATCTCACCGACAAAAGCTACGATCAGCCTGCATTGATTAATGCTAACAATATTCAGGGTGTCTTGGGGTTGGAACGAGAGATTGAAGTGGGTATACGCTGGAATTTTGATCAATAAGTCTTAATCAAGGGAATGAAGGCTTGAGCGGAGGAATGAAAGAGAAAAACAAGCGGCACTATTAACAACCCAGACTCATATTTAAATACAATGAAAGTTGCTCTGCCCAGTCCACTGCCAATGCCCGCGGCTTGCTAAAATAACAGTAGCTAGGACAGAAGGGGCAAAAACATGATGATTTATGAGCACTTAAAAACACCCGGCGGCGCACCTTTTGCCTCCAAGCATTTGGCCTATATGCAGCCAGAAGAACTTGCGGAGAGCATCGAGCAATTTTTTAACTGCGACGACCATATACCGCAGGACATGTTTGCTAAATCGGCACTGACCCAGGCCCTGGCGCTAAGCCATAAACCAACCCAGCACTGAATGCCAGGTCCCGTCGCCCAACACTCGAGGGCGCGGGTTTAAAGTATTCCTAGGGGGGTGTTCAGGCAGATAAAAATCATCGAGATCATCGCCTTGGCGCTGCGCTCGACGGCCCCCCTCGGCTGTTATCCTAGCTCGCTCTATATACACTGGGACTCCAATCAAAGCGCCTGAAACCAAAGGGACAGTGCCACTTGCCGCGACCTCCGACCTGCCATAACGACACATATGACCAAACCTCAGCAGCTAACAGCGCCTAGCAGCTTTATTCAAAAGGCTGCCAAGCCCTCAAGCTTGGCGTATCATAGCGACCTGTTAAAAAACGCCCTGATAAACAAGCGCTCGGACAAACAGCGCCATGATCACCAGACCCGTACAAAGACGAGCCCCACTGAGGTAAGCAGCACATGAGCAAAACATCCCCCCTAAGCCAAACCCTGACCCGCGACGGCAAGACCGTCAAGATTGAGATCACCCAGGATGGTAAAAAAGGAAACGGCTGGACCCTCAAGATCGTTGATGAGTACAACAACAACATCACTTGGGAAGACAACTTCAGCTGCGCACAAATGGCCCTAGACGAAGCCCTAGCCTGCGCCGACGAAGAGGGTATCGATTGCCTGATCGGCCCAGACCCCAAGCTGTTTCAATAACACGCCCTAGGCCTGCTGTGCCACGTTCACGCCCTCCTGAGCACAGCCGCTTACCACGCCCCTTTACCACAAGTTAAAGGGGCGTAGTGTCGATCAAGGCAACGATTCTGCCTCCACAGCAGGGGCCTGCGTCCCACCTGTACACCCCTGTCGGTCGAGATCATCCAGAATAAAGCTGGCCGCTCGGTAGGCGATCATCATGCTCGGCGCGTTGATGGCTGAGACGGGTATATTGGGAATAACCGAGGCATCGGCCACTCGCACATTGTCAAAGCCCTTCAATTTCAAGTAACTGTCCACCGGCGCGTCCTGCTCTGGCCCCATCTTGCAAGTGCCGGCGTAATGAAATGTGGTCATGGTCGCGGCCTTCGCCCAGCGCTCAAGGGCGGCCGGGTCAGTCGTTTCATAGCCTGCCGCCAAGCCCTCATTACCCCACTCAGACAAACCCTCGTGCCCCGCAATCCCCCTGGCAATGGCCACGGACTTTAACAGCGTCTGCATATCTTCAGGGTCGCGATAATAGCCCGGGTCTACCACCGCCTGATCACGGGCGCTGCGCGACACCAGCCGCAATTCACCCCGTGATTTTGGTTTGCCCAGAATCACCACTAGGGCGTAAACACGATCGACAAAGTTGGATACGAATGGCAAATAGAAAGCACCGTCAATCAAGCCGCGAAGCAGCTTGCGCAACCAGCGGCTATAAAATAAGCGACCGGGCAGCAGCATGGCGGGCACCATGCGGTGCATGGATTTCTGAATCGTGATGGGAGCTGCCATAAAGGTATAGCAGGTATCTGGCTGCCCCTTGGCCAGGTCACTGTCGGTGTTACTGCGGCCAAATCCATAGAGTTGAGGGTAGCCAAAATCGATTTTCTTTTTGCCCTTAAAGCTCATTAATACATTGGGGTGGTCGTGCAGGTTTTTACCTATATAAGGCTGCTCTTGTACCACGGGGATGGACAGTGACTGCAACTGGTCGCGTGGCCCTACTCCGGACAACATCAGCAGTTTTGGGGTTTCTAAGGCCCCTGCTGTCAGTATTAATTCGCGCTTGATACACACGCGCTGAGTGACACCGGCGATGTCCACTTGCAGTTCGACGGCACGCTGCTGATCATTAAACACGATACGCTCAACAAGGCTCGAGGTTTTGATTGTTAAGTTGGTGCGGGGTTGCCCGTGAATATAGGCCATGTATGAGCTGCGGCGACGATCGCCGTCGAAGTTCATGTCGTTATAACCCATGACATCGCCGAGCTCGCCGTCGTTCATGCCGTGTTTACGGGTAAAACCCATACGCTCGGCAGCCACCAATGCCCGCTCAAGGAAATCCGTACCTGGGCGATTGTGGATACGCAGGCGTTGTTCAAGCGCCTCAAAACTGGGGCTGATATCACCCCATTGCCAACCCGCAGGCCATTGATCAAAGTCGCGTTTATCACCACGGGTATAGACCATGCCATTAACCGCACCACTGCCGCCCATGCCAGTACCTGTGCCCACATAGATAGAGCGCCCGTCGCAATCGGCTTGTTTAGTCGACATACGGTCCCACATGACCGCATCATTGGCAAAGGCGTACTTAAAGCCATCATCGCTCATGGTTTCCGGGTTATTTTCAGCAGGCTCACCCGCCTCTAGCAACAACACCGAAGCGGCGGTTTCTTCAGCTAAACGTGCGGCCACCACACAGCCCGCCGAGCCAGCGCCAACGACGACATAATCAAATGTGAGTTCAGTGTCTTTTTTCATTATTTTATACGCTCGTGTAAATTCGAATACCAACCCTAATGAGCGCAACCAACGACATCAAGTCACGACCCCGCGCTTTACAAAGGTTTTCACTCCTCCGCCTAAGCGCGTGACAGGGGCTTGTCAGCAGACACAATCCAGATCAAACAAAGCTCAATCTCGCCTTGTCGGGTAATTAGCCTGCCCCTAGAATAATGAACTCACTAAACACAATCAGCGTTGACTATGGATTCAGCCCCGCAGTTTTTATTAACCCTTGGCGGCATACTGCTGCTTGGGCTTATCACCTCCACCATTGGGCGCAGGACGCCACTGCCACGCGTCACGCTGCTGCTGGTCTTTGGCGTGCTCATCGGCCAGCAAGGTCTCAACGTTATCCCTCCACTATTTACCGATAACTTTGAGCTTATCGCCGACATGGCACTGCTGATGGTGGGTTTCCTACTAGGTGGCAAGCTTACTCGAAACTCGCTGCGTCACTCGGTCAAGCAGGTACTATGGATTTCACTCAGTGCCGCACTGCTGACCACTCTGGTGGTGAGCAGTGGATTAATGTTATTGGGCGCCCCCAAGGAGGTCGCCATACTGCTCGGTTGCCTCGCTTCAGCCACAGACCCAGCCGCCATTTTTGATGTTATCAGTGAAGGTAAGCACCGTGGGCGCTTTAAGAATTTACTCTTGTCGGTGGTCGCTATTGACGATGCTTGGGCACTGCTGCTGTTTGCTGTCGGTGTCTCTCTCGTCTCTCACCTAAAGGGTCAGACTGGCGACATATCATCACTCTTGCTGGCCGCTCACGACATAGTTGGAGCGCTTGCACTTGGTGCAGTGCTGGGCTTACCCGCGGCGTTTTTAACCGGACGCATAAAAGCAGGCCAACCCATCCTTTCAGAAGCACTGGGCTTGGTCTTTATCTGTGGAGGTCTGGCGCTCTGGCTCGAGGTCTCTTTTTTAATCGCCGCCATGACTCTCGGCGCGGTCATCGCCAATATCGCGCAACATCACGAATCACCTTTCCACGCCATCGAAGGTGTTGAGTGGCCTTTCATGCTGACATTCTTTGTTCTGGCTGGCGCCACTCTCGACCTAAACGCCGCCGCCAGCGTTGGTTTTATCGGTGTGGCTTATATCCTGCTGCGCACCCTTGGCAAACTGCTCGGTGGTTACGTCGGTGCACTCGGCTGCCACGCCGATCACACCACCCGACATTGGATGGGCCTCGCCTTGCTTCCTCAGGCCGGCGTGGCCATCGGCATGGCACTGGTGGCCAGCAGCTATTTTCCCGAGCAGCGCCAAGTTCTGCTGTCGGTTGCCATTGGCAGCACCGTATTGTTTGAAATCATCGGCCCTGTTTTCACACAGCTGGCGCTGAAGAAGGCCGGCCTCGTGGCCACTCAGGAAAACAAAGAAGCCACTGGCGAGTCTTAATTAAGCGCGTACAATGCGCGCATTGATTATCTCGATAACCACTGAGTGTGCGCATGGCAAAGAAGTTTTACGTAGTTTGGGCGGGGCGCGAGACCGGCGTGTTCGACAATTGGGCTTACACCAAAAGCCTTGTGGATAAGTTCCCCCAGGCGCGCTACAAATCCTTCCCCAGTAAAGCCGAAGCCGAGGCCGCCTTTACCTCTGGTAAGCCTGCCGGCGCTGCGCCTAAAAATCGCACGACCAAGGCCACATCCAAGCCCGCGAGCAATAAAGCGACGGGTGTTCTCGACACCGACTTTGACGTGCATATCTTCTGCGACGGCGGCTGTGATCCAAACCCGGGCAGAGCCGGTTCCGGTGTGGCCGTATACCGCGACGGTAAGTTGTGTGAGCTTTGGTACGGATTGTACAACCCCATGGGCACCAACAACTCAGCCGAGCTGAACGCCCTGCATCAAGCCTTGCTGCTGGCCGAGCAGGCCATTAAAGATGGAAAACACCCACAGATAAAATGTGACTCCAAGTATTCAATTGATTGCGTCACCAACTGGGCCTTCAGCTGGAAAACCAAAGGTTGGAAACGCAAGGTGGCCGGGGATATTAAAAACCTGGAAATAATTCAACAGGCCCACGAACTGTTCGTCACCCTGCAAGCCGACGTCGAAGTGTCCCACGTGAAAGCGCATATAGGCATTGAGGGCAACGAACTGGCCGACCGTATGACCATGGTGGCCGTCAGCGAGCGTGAAGTAGAATTCGCCCAGTATCGCGACCTTAATGTGACGGCCATTCTGGCCCTGCGTGCCGGGTAAGCGCGTTGCGCCCGTTAAACGTAATGCCTATTAATATGAACGCAACGGTCATACCCACCCCAGTAAGAGTCGTGGACAATAGCGACTGTCTACGACCATTGGAGAACACTCTTGGCGATTCTAAAACGCTTTCAGCATCGGGACGTCGAAGGCTTCCGCGTTGGGCGCTTCGACTTCGGTATCAATACCAGCTTCATCATTTACCGGTTTGGTGGCACGGTGTTCGATACAGGTTCGAGCAATCAGTGGAAATACGTCAAGCCGTTTATTGAAGAAAAGCCGCTTAAGCAGCTAATCCTCACCCACCACCACGAAGACCACAGCGGTAACGCAGGCCACATCCAACGCCTCACCGGTGTGACGCCTTTTGCACCAGCCATCACCACCGACATCCTCAAACGGGGGTTTAAGATCCCGCCGGTGCAGCGAATTCTATGGGGCGCCGCAAGCAAAGCCAATCCCCAACCCTTGCCGCCCACCATGTACCTCGACAATGGTGAACCCATAGAGCCCCTATTTGCCCCCGGCCATGCCAAGGATATGACCTGTTATTTATTGCCCGAGCGCGGCTGGCTCCTGAGTGCTGACCTCTACCTGGCCAATCACCTAAAAATGTTGCGCAGCGACGAGTACGTGCCGCAGATTATCGACAGCACCTACAAGATATTACAGCGTGACTTCGATACCATCCTCTGCCCACACCGAGGCATAGTCGAAGATGCTAAAGCCCGCTTGACGGAAAAATACGATTACCTCATTGACCTCTCAGCTAGGGCGCAAGCGCTGCAACAACAGGGTCATGAGCTGGAACAGATAACCCAAAAGCTATTAGGCAAGGACCCTTGGATGTCGGCGCTGAACAATCACAACTTTTGCCGCCGCAACCTCATTGCCTCCTGCCTTGAGGTAGCGCTCTAGTTCAAATACAAAATAAGATCTAAAAAACAAAAAAGCCGAGCAGTTCACCTGCTCGGCTTTTTATTCTCAGTGCAACAAAATACTTACACCAGGTCGCGTAATAAAGCTTTATCGTATGGCTCAAGCTGATCGAACTCGCCCTTGCGTACTCGGTTTGACCAATCTGGGTTGGCGATTAAAGAGCGGCCCACCCCCACCAGGTCAAATTCCTCATTATCCAAACGCTGCACCAGGTTATCCAAACTTGCTGGCTCAGCGTCGCGGAAATTAGCCGTGCCATCTACGGGTAAGAAATCTACGTTCAAACCAACGCTGCCCACGGTAATAGTCGGCTTGCCCGTTAGCTTTTTGGTCCAACCGGCCAGGTTCAAGTCACTGCCTTCAAACTCAGATTCCCAGAAGCGTCGTGTGGAACAGTGGAAGATATCCACACCGGCATCACTCAATGGCTTAAGGAATGCCTCCAGTGCCTCAGGCGTTTCAACCAAGCGCGCATCGTACTGCTGCTGCTTCCACTGCGACCAGCGGAAGATAATCGGGTAATCATCACCCACCACCGCGCGAATAGCCGCGACAATCTCAATAGCGAA
>Ga0105356_10006323_pt1 | contig 11061 bp, 6 predicted proteins | sample GOMGulsemesocosm_3_FD_83502 | JGI IMG/M metagenome (GOLD analysis project Ga0105356, IMG submission 83502) | Methane-oxidizing microbial communities from mesocosms in the Gulf of Mexico - GOM9D Gulf of Mexico | ecosystem: Environmental > Aquatic > Marine > Cold seeps | place: Gulf of Mexico...
CTAACTCTGTAGAACCTAATAATAACGAACCAATTGGCGCGCCTAAACCCTTAGATAAACAAATTGTCATAGAATCAAAATGTTTGGATATCTCGGTTATATCGACATCTAAAGCCACTTTTGCGTTGTAAACTCTGGCACCGTCTAAATGTAATTGAAGTTGGTGTTTAGTAGCAAACTCACGTGCTTGTGCAAGATAACTAAGCGGCAGTACTTTACCATTAATGGTATTTTCTAAGCTTATAAGTTTGGTTCTGGCAAAGTGCGGATCGATTGGCTTGATATAACTTTCAAGCTTTTTAAAACATAATGTGCCATCGTTTTCATTTTCAACGGGTTGTGGCTGAATTGAACCTAAAACAGCAGCGCCACCGCCTTCAAACTTGTAATTATGCGCCTGTTGACCACATAAATATTCATCACCGCGTTCACAATGTGACATTAAAGCGAGTAAATTAGCTTGTGTGCCTGAGCTACAAAAAATAGCCGATTCAAATCCATGAGTGTTAGCAACCCACTGTTCAAGTTCATTAACAGTTGGGTCATCGCCGTAAACATCATCACCCACTTGGGCATCAAACATCGCTTGTTTCATGGTAGTACAAGGGCGAGTAACAGTGTCAGAGCGAAAATCAATCATGATTAATCCTTTAGTTGTGAAATTTTTTCATTAATGAGTCTGATGGTTTCTTTTTGCGTTGTCATCGCACAGTCAAAAGCGGCTTGTGTATCTTTATTTTTTATATGGCTTAGAATATCTGCGTGGGTTTGATATTCATCTTCAGTTACCGCTCTTAAACGTTTGGTAAAACGAATATTGATTTTAAGTGCGATTTCGATGAAGTGCGTTAACTGACTAAAAAATGGATTATTACTGGCAACCAAAACACTTTTATGAAAATCGATATCTGCTTCATGGGTATCATCATAACCTTCATGTGCTTGCTTCATTCTTTTTAAAGCGTTTTCAATCAGTATTATATCGTCCGGTCCAGCATGTTCAGCTGCTAAAAAAGCGGCTTCAGGTTCGATTGCTAAACGTAATTGCTGAAAATGTCTCAACATATATAAATCAGGTTTACCAAGTAAAATCCATTGTAAAATATCAGCATCAAATAAATTCCATTGTTTTATATCTAATACAGTGATGCCTTTTCTGGGTCTAGAGCTAATCAAACCTTTAGCAGTAAGCATTTTAACGGCTTCACGTGTTGCTGTTCTGCTTATATCAAACTCAGCACTCAGTTCAGCTTCAGATGGAAAACTACCACCCACGCTATATTTACCTTGAAGAATCAATTTACCTAATTCTTGTACTAATTGTTGCGTTAAATTGCGATGAGGCTGCTGCATTTTATTTGGATTATCTCGGTACAAATTAATAAATTATGATCGAGTCTATCATAAAAGATACTAACTAACGGTGAGTAAAACGTATATTTTTACAGAAGCGACTTTAATACCTTGAATATATCATTAGCTATCAAACCAAATTTAACCATAACAGAAACAAGCATATAGAAAACCAACCAAAACACTCTGAATTACATTTGATGACAAATATCACTATCTAAATAATATTTTGTATATTATATTTACATTTAAGTCCTATTTATACTATAAATAGGACTTAGCTGATTTATTGGTTAAAAATAAATGGTCAAAAGAGCCATAAATTCAATGGGTATGTATCAGAGGAAAAAACATGGAAACTAAAAGAAAATTTAAGTTGAGCTATTTGTCATCTTTATTGCTAGTCAATTTAGGTATGGCAAGCAGTGTAATTGCACAAGAAGATGTAAATGCGGTAGCTGACAAAGATATAGAAGTGATAGCGGTGAGCGGTATCAGAGGCAGTTTAATTAAATCTCGAGATATTAAAAGAGAAGCTGCTACGGTTGTAGATGCGATTACTGCTGAAGACATTGGTAAATTTCCAGATCAAAATGTAGCTGAATCATTACAGAGAATTACCGGTGTAGCGATAGACCGTAGTGGTGGTGAAGGTCAATTGATAACTGTTCGAGGAATGGGACCAGAATTCACCTCTGTTTTGATGAATAAAAGAACAATAGCAACAACCAGTGGTGGTCGTGCATTTAGTTTTGACATTATGGCATCTGAATTGATCAGCGGTGCAGAAGTACATAAAACCCAATCGGCTAATTTACAAGAAGGTGCAATTGGCGCAACCGTAAACGTCACAACTTTAAAACCTTTTGATATTGATGGATTTAAAGCGATTGGTAGCGTTAAAGCACAATATGATGATATGTCTGGTAGTACAAAACCTCAATTTTCGGGTTTGATCAGCAATACGTTTGATGATGAAAAATTTGGTGTGTTATTTTCTTTTGCTCATAGTGAACGTGAGAGTCGTTATGATGAAGCGAATACTGCTTATTATTGGCATACAGATTTAACGATGGATGACGGTACGTATTATGACGATGTTTATTTTCCACAAAATTACGATCAAATAGCACAAACAGAAGAGCGTAAACGTACGGGTGGTAATTTAGTATTTCAATATCAACCTACTGACAATTTAACAATAACTGCTGATGCGCTTTATTCTAAATATGAAATTGATTACCGACAAGATATCTTAGCGCATTGGTTTACAAAAAGTCAGTTAACAGATGTTGAGTTAGATGAAAATGGTACAGTGGTTAAACTTTCTATGGGCAAAGGAAGTAATAGCGACTTTATGGTACGCCAGTCTGATACTTCAAATACCTTAAAAGCATTTGGCTTAAATATGGATTGGGATTTAAATGATGACTTAAATTTAAACTTCGATATCGCTTACTCTCAAGCTGACTCAGATCCAAAATCAGGTATGACAGATACAGTTGCTTCACGACCAGGTGATTATACTTACGATCGCAGTTCTGGTTCACAGTTACCGGTATTATCATTTGATCGTAATAATTCAACATCAGGTTTAAAGGCAGGTTGGGGCGACCGATCAGGTACGATTGTTGAAGATGAAGTGTTTGAGTCTAAAATTGATGGTATTTGGTTATTAGATCAAGGTGTATTGGCAAAAGTTGGCTTTGGTGCAATGATTTCAGATAGAACATTATCTAGCAGATATCAAAGAACAACACGTCCGCTTCCTTGGGTATGGGGTGATAATAGCAATGCGATTATGTTACCTGAAAGTCTATTTAATAATTTTGATGCCAATGGTTTTTTATCTGGTGCCAGTGGCAGTCCTGAACAAAATTGGTTAAGTTTTGATTCTGAAGACTTTTTTGATTACATCACATCCGATGAAGTCATTGATATGATGGACGATCCTGAACAAGTTCGTAAGTTATTGGCTGATAATGATGGTCATACTATGCACCAAGTACCTTGGACTTATGAAGTAAATGAACAACTTAAAGCGGTATATGCTGATATTTACCTTGATGGCGAAATCGCTCAGATGCCATGGTCAGTTACAACAGGTTTAAGATATGTTCAAACAACAAGTAAATCAATTGGTTTTGCGATCCCACTGTTAGATTTAGAACCCTCAGAAACAGAAGAAGGTGTTGTTAGAGCAATTGAAGGTGATGATTACACTGAATTAACTGTAAGAAATACTTACGATAATTGGTTACCTAGCCTGAATGCAAAGATCGAGTTAACAGATGATATTGTGGCACGTTTTGCGTATTCAAAAAGCATAACACGTCCAGAGCTAGATGAAATGTCGCCAGAGTCTGGTTATGGTGGTGGTCATGTAGATAATCTAACAGGTTGGGGTGCTAACCCAAATCTTGCGCCATTTGAATCTAAGAATCTAGATTTAGCACTTGAATGGTATTATGAAGAGGGCAGTTATGCCGCTGTCGCTATGTTTAAAAAGGATGTAGATGGTTATTTGGCATCAGAAGAAGTTGATGAAAAAGTAACTGTACCAAGTGGTACTTATGATTATCGCATTTATCGTCCTGTTAATTCAGATCAAGCTGATATAGAAGGTTATGAAATTGCAGTTCAGCATATGTTTACTAACTTACCTGAGCCACTAGATGGTTTAGGTGTAATCGTAAATAAAACTTTTGTTGATAGTGAATCTACAGCAGATGATCCATCACAACCTTTACCATTAGTGGGTCTAGGTGATGCATCAAACTTAATATTATTTTATGAAAAAGACGATTATCAATTTCGTATCGCCTATAACAAGCGAGATAGATTTATGCAGTCTAAACCACAATCTTGGCGTGATGGTCATTACGTAAATGATTATGCGCAAGTTGATATTAGCGGTAGTTATGATGTAAATGAAAATTTAACTGTATTTTTTGAAGGTATAAACATTACTAACGAACTAACAGTTAAAACTGCGCAATATTCAAATCAAATTTTAGAAGTAACAGAAACAGGTCCTCGATATTCATTAGGGATCCGAGGCTCTTTCTAAGCTTCATTTTAAAATAGTTGTTGTATTATCCTGACAAAGGGGCCTATTACAGCGGGCTATTTACTGAACTTGGAGCCATTCAATATATTTGGATGGCTTTTTTAATTTATAAAATCACATAATGTTTTGTTTTTAAAGGAATAACCAAACCACCACTAGTTAATTACTATCAACTTTTCCTACGATTAGTTAATATTATTCAAATACTTATACCTATAACCACTTCAAGTCACTATACTCTACTATAGAGGTGGCTCGATGACAGAAACTCGTTACATATTTTTAGACACAGAAACCACTGGCCTATCGCCGTTTTCAAAAGGGCATAGAGTCATCGAGTTATCGTGTGTTGAATATGTTGGAGAGGTTAGAACTGGCAAAGTCTTTAGTCACCTACTGAATCCTGAAGGTAAAAAATCTACTTCCAAGGCGTTTAAAGTTCATCAAATTGCTGATGAGGTATTGGAAAACAAACCAACCTTCAAGAATATCTGCGAAGAGCTTGTAGAATTTGTTGAAGGTGCACATATTGTTGCGTTTAATGCTTCATTTGACACTACATTCTTAAACGCAGAGTTGAATAGAGCCGGTTATCCATCCACCGTTGCTGATATTGGAAGCGAAGTAACATGTGCAATGGAACTCGCAAAAACCAAGTTCGGAATATCTCGAATAAGCCTTGATGCAGCTTGCAAAAGATATGGAATAGACTTGTCTAGGCGCACACAGCATGGTGCGACCATTGATGCTGAGTTGGCGGCTGAGCTTTACTTCAAGTTGATAGATGATACTGCTGAACCTTTAAAGTCTACCCCTCAATCCAAAGCTCATAAAATTTCAAAGGTAATATCAATTCCTAGGGCATACAAACATCCAATAACGGGTAATTATGTTCAATTGAACTTTTGCAAAAATCCAGAATGCGACAACTTTGGTGTGCCAGCCAAAAACCCCAAGAAAAACCCCGATGGCTCTCCCAAACGTGGACTAGGGAACGCATATAGATTAAGCCCCATAAGAGGAAAAAATGAATATACATTGATTTGTAAATTATGTGGCCAAAGTACACAGCTAATAAATAATCGTGCATTTACAAATGAGCAAATTCGAATAGAAAACATAGGCAAACAACAGGAGCCATGTTGTCCTAATACAGGAAACCCTGATGATGCTTATGGCCAGCGTTATAAGCGAATCACTGTTACTGATGAGACTGGTACCCGAATTGAGCGTGTCCTAAAACCAGCATGTGATAACGCTACTAAAGGAATATTTTCTAACCCTGAACTTTATAAACTTGACGGTAAAACAAGAAAATCTTCTACCTGGGCTCATGTATATAAGAAGCCTGGTAACCGTGGAAAGCCATCTAAAGAAGTGAGATTTGAGGAAAAATCTGCGGCTCAAAGAGTTAGGTGCAAAAGTTGCGATACACGCTTTAGTATCAAAATGGATCCCCAGCAACGTCAATATCTACGTGAACAAAATGAAGCAATCTTCCTAAGTCTAGTTAACAAAGGTATTGTGAATAGAGTTATTGAACAATTTCAAATTAACCCCAAAACTCTATATGGCAAGATTAATTTCTTCTATGAACAATGCTTGGCTTTCAACCTTTATCATAGCGGTAGTTTACGGGATGCATTACAGGGTAAAGAGCTAAATCTAAGCACTGATAGGCAGCACTATTTGAGCAATTGGGGTGATACCAACATGCCAATGCCTACACGTATTGTTAATACATCTACAGCAGATAACAACACTGGATACGTGTTTGCAGCTACAGTAAATTTTGATTTTGAAAGTGAAGCAGAATATATAAAGCGTGAACATCAAGAAAAGAAAGAAGCCGAAAAAGCTAGTTATTACAGGCGATACTCACAATACGTACTAGACAGCGATGAACTAGAGGGAGGTGTTGAGCAAAACTTAGAGAATATTCCTCTTCAAACACCTGCCAAAGGATTGTTAGTCCATCAAACATATAGCATGCTAGCGCACTTTCACCAGCTAAAAACCTTGTTAGCGCCGTGTGAGCATATTAATTTATTTGCTGACAATGATGCGGGATTTCGACTAAGCATAGGAGCAATATTTAATGACTGGGTTAATACCAACAAACTAAGCGCTTTTCAGGTTATAACTGAACGAAGTGGTGGAAACAAGCTACTAGATAAACAAAGTGGCGAACAACTTAAGCAACGATTTAGTTTACTAAAAGAGGAATACCCGGATAGCTCTCAGGCGGAAATCATGAGGCTTCTGTGGCAAGAACAGGTTGGCTCTAGAGTAACTATGCCAGGTACTCGCTCTGAATGGATAGTCAGCCCCAACCCTCGCTCACGTTTTGATGCATTATTACCGCTTACACCTATCAGTGACGAATATTTAGAGTCGCTAATTGATACTATGGAACTTGCATCACTGAATGGTGTTGATAATTGGTTTCAAATTCTCCGAAGGCATATCAACATGCTGGAGCGGCCCGTGACGAGCGGCACTAATTCAAAACGTTGGAATGCCTATGCAGGTTACAATCCTGAGTGGATGACAAAGCTATTGGAAATTAAAAGGGTTTATTTCAATTACTGCATGACAAATAAAAAATCAAATTTAGGGCAAAGCCATGAAAATACGACCCCTGCTGTACGTATTGGGCTAGCAAGTCAAAATTTCACAGTAAGTGATATATTGAGCTTCAACTTATTCAAAAAAATTTTAAATACGTAACTTAAATCCAGAGGGACTTACGAATGAACGTGGACAATTACAAAAACTACATCAAAGGGATATTGAGTGCGGTATTTGCTTACACTTTAATTGATCTATTCTTTGTCATTTTATACGCAGCAGTTATAGGAGGGGTTTTTTATCTATATGCATTTTTGATAGGTGACTTTTCGTTAATTCAGAACAAACAAATATTAGCTAGTATACAGGTGTTTTTTGGTTTTTATTTTATTGCAATTTCGGTGACGTCACTCAATGCATTTATAAAATTCAAGAAGAACTTTAAAGCCTCAACTGAGGAGTAATTTAATGTTCGAACACATCAAACAAGCTCAAGAGAGAGAAGCTACAAAGGATAGTCAGCAATTAATCAACTCAATGAAAAACAATGATTATCTTGCAATCGCACACCACTTATCTTCATTAGTAGTTGCGGTAGCTGCCTTTATATTGATTGCCACAGGTATAAACGTATTAGGTGATTCGAATATTGAGGTGGTTTTTGGTTATGGACTATTGTTAGTAGCTTGTGTCGTGATCCTCTTTCACGAGTTTAACAAACGAAAAGCAAGTTATATCCAAAAGTATGCCTATTTAATAATAAAAGCTCGGTTTGTAGCTACGAAATATTGGCATGCAGACTATTTAGCCAAGTACTTTTGGCTAGGCTTTATTTTATTATTAGCGGTAGCTGTATTTTTGCTAAAAGCCTTTATCACCGGAATCGATGGATGGGCATCACCCGAACTGTATCAAGGTAAAAAACACTCTTCATCAGTGACAATGGTAATCACAACGGCATCTGGTCTACTGGCAGCTCAGATAGCTTTATTTAGCTTTATGATGCAACAAGTATTAAGCAAGTACTCTGGAGTTGTTGCACAGAATGTTGCTAGCCATAGATCATTTAAATTGCTTGCTCTGTTTCCCATTGTAGGCTTATTTGTTCCATTTTTGCTGCATAACTTTGGAGCTCCAAAATCAATTGAGAGCTTACTCCTTCCGACTATTGGTTTCATGCTGCTTTTAGGCCTTTTAATAACTGTAATGGTGGCAAAGACTGGTTTGAGTGAAAGCCTTGCGATTAGGTATTTTGGGGTAGCTTCTGCGCTAGATATTAAAAGAGCAATGCCAGCACCAATAAAAACGACCTCTCGATCCTATAAGAACTTCTGGAGGGGGTTACATTTTTTAGGACTCGATTTTAGGAATAAAGATCGGTTTCAAGTAATAGTGGCTCCATCAAAAGGTTCTGGCGTAGCTATGGAGTCGATTAGCGCTTCACTGGGGATTGCCAACAAAGCAGCACTTGAAGGACAGCATGATGTATTCTTTTCAAGTTTGATGTCGATAGAAATAATCATGGAAGCCTATGCTGAAAAACGAAAGTTGTATTGTAGTAGTGAAGATGAAATTTTCACTTATTTAAACTACCAATTTGCTGCTCTAATAGAGTCAATATCAAAAAATCCTAACCAATATTTAATATCAAACTTAACAAGTTCAATCGGTAAAATCGCTAAATTAACATACTGCATTGGCCACATACCTGAAGAATTAATTGAAGATGGGCATCGTGGTAATTCGAATAACTTAACGACAGCGTTATGGATGGGGTTGTTGGTTCAATGTTTTGAGCATACTCACAAATTAACCCGTAGTACCGCTGCACACACTTCACTTAGACAAATGTCAGAGTTAGCACGAACTTCTATTTCACATAAGGACTCAGATGCGATCACGTTAACCTACCTACCTTCAGTAAAGAAAGTCTACGCCTTGTGCATACCGCAATTAAGTGACGCTTACCATAAAGATTTAGCGGGGGTTTGTTTAAGTAATTTAATGGACGATTTGTTGACCATCAGCCTATGTCGGGATTCATTACGGGGTACGCACGAAGATGCGTTTGAAGAGACTCTTAAACTGATATGTAATTTGTCAAAACTTTACTTGGCAATCGACGCAGGAGGATCATTAGCATTAAATGACCCCCTAAACATAGCTCTCACAAAATCAGCAACAGATAAGTATTGTATGCAAGAGATATTTTTTGTGGTTGCAAATAAGGAAATTACAGAAAATTATTCTTATCGAGTAGCCATTTCAGATCTAGAAAAAATAATAAATAGTCTGCATGAAATGGCGGTATTTTCGATAGAGCGAAATGTTTATACGTCATCCTACTACTTGAATGCATTATTTGAAGTACTTTACATTGTTGTCAGAGGGCTACCTAAAAAGTTTCAAGAGCATGATGAATTGGAGTACCAAGAAAGAGCACAGTATGGTTTTAATAGAGACCGGGTATACACAGAACAAAGCCTTATCGAGCTGATTTGCGATAAACTTCAAGATCTTTCTTCCAAATTTTATCATTCAGAGCGTATCCTCCCTGATTGGCAACAGTCTGTATTTTCTTCACTTGGCATTCTAATTATTCGCTATGCAGATAAAGAAGAAGAGTTTATAAAAAACAAAGTTATTGAAGTCGTCAATAACTACTATGTACTAATCAAAAGCGATATAGATGAAGGAAATAGATTTCACTACGATAGTGAAAAATACCTTCAGTTAGTCGCTGCTTGGATAAAGTTCTTCAACCTTGATCGAGTATTAACGCAAGATATTGAGCAACTGTTAGCTAACATAACAAGCACTAGACGCCATGGCGGGGTCAGAGAAAGATACGGTCTATATGGATATCCAACATTACACCATCGTGATTTTTATCTTTATCCATTAGAGAATATTCGTCATCCTCAAATTATGACAAAAGAGAATTTCCGCACTTTTTCGAGCTACGGTGACCGATTAATTAATGATGATGTCTTGATGCCTTTTGCTATAAATTTAGAAAACATGAGAAATGAGTAACTAACTCGTTGAATTTAAAATGCTAATCGTACGGTACTTTAGGGTTTATGCTTTCGTTAGCCCTTTAAAATTAACGTTTCTGAAATAAAAGAGCGGGTACTTTCACAATACCCGCTCCAAGTTCAGTAAATAGCCCGCTATTACAGGCCCCTTTTTTATAAAACTTTATAAATGGCATTTCATTAAGGCATATACCATAATTTTAGAGTATAAAAGTTAAGGGGATGAGTATGAAAGCTAAAATCGTTTTTATAATATTGCTTTTTATTGCTTTGCCTATTAACGCCAAAACTATTAAGGCGTGTATAGATCATTACCCACCATTTCAAATGTTAAGCCCTAAACCATCAGGCGAAAATATATCCGCAATAAATCTTTTAGCTAAAATACTTAAGCGTGAAATAACATATGTTGAAGGTGACAGCTTTGATTATTGTATTAAGTTATTAAAACTTGGTCAGGTAGATATACTTGCAGGCCTTAACGATAATCCGCAAAGGCATGAATTTGCATATTTGTTACCCTATTTGAAAAAACAAACAGAAGGGTTTATTACTTTAGTAGGTAAGCGAGGAGACGTTATCTCAAGTGAATATAAATTAAATAGTAATTTTATTATGCAATCAACTTCATTGAGTAATCTGCATTTTGGCATAAGTAAAAAAGGCAGTTTATTACTTTCAAAAACCGATATTATAAAAATTGATCAAGCTTTCCAGAAGGGAATGTTTTCAGATGCAATTTCATTATTTAAAAAATCACATCCAAATTTGTATTTAAATGAAGTAAATTGAATAATGAGTCATGTTGCGAAAATACTGTCATATTATTCAATATAAACCGTTAAACTTATATCGCTTCTGGATCTTTAGATAGAGGAGCGTTGTTAAGTTTTAAAGTTGAACTTCTATAGCTTCTCTATCTTTAATTGATACCATATTGTTTAGCATTTACAGCTGTACTTCTATAGCTTCTCTATCTTAAATTGATACCATATTGTTTAGCATTTACAGCTGTACTTCTATAGCTTC
>Ga0105356_10006324_pt1 | contig 11061 bp, 10 predicted proteins | sample GOMGulsemesocosm_3_FD_83502 | JGI IMG/M metagenome (GOLD analysis project Ga0105356, IMG submission 83502) | Methane-oxidizing microbial communities from mesocosms in the Gulf of Mexico - GOM9D Gulf of Mexico | ecosystem: Environmental > Aquatic > Marine > Cold seeps | place: Gulf of Mexico...
TCGTCTTTAATTTTGTTAAACTAATCGCTTAAAAATAATACTAATAATAATATGGAATCGCCTTAATGGAACTGAAGGCAAAAGAAGAAATTCAAGCTGCTCGTCAGTTGCCTAAACTAAAGTCGTTACTTAAAAAGTATCGACAGCTTAAAAGCATGCAATCAGGTTTACTTAAATTGTCAGAATTGGCAAGCACAGTAACCGATATGCAGTCGTTTTACCCTGCTTTAGAGACTGTGATTAAATCTTTGTTGATCACCGATAGTTTCCATATTGTCTTGAAGAATCAAACACAAACTCTTTCCTTGGCTTATTGCCATAACCCTGTTGAAATCAATTTACTTGAGCAATTTGAGCGCAATCAATGGCGAGATACTTTCAGTGCGATGGTTTTTGACAAAAGCGAACCATTACATTGTAGTTCTGCTGAACGAATGGCATTAGCACAAACGGGCAAATTAGTTGCTTACGGTTCTACCTGTATCGACTGGCTTGGCGTGCCATTGAAACGAGGTCGCCAAACTATAGGCGTGATCGCCTTACAAAGTTATGATGCAAATTTATATTTTGATGATCGGGATTGTCAATTATTACAATTTATTGCCGAACATTTAGTTACCGCAATAGACCGAGTGCGTAGTCGAGAATTATTAGAGCGTAATATACGCATACGTACAAAAAAATTAACGGAAACTAATGAGCGCTTACAACTAGAGATCGCTGAACGTCAAAAAGCGGTGAAAATGCATAAAGCTTTGTTATTAATTTCAGAATTAACAGCAAGCTTGGATAATTTAGCCTTATTCTATCAGTCTCTACATCGTGAAATTAATACACTTTTACCGGCAACTAATTTCTATATCTCCTTATTATCTGACGATGAAAAGTCTTTAGAGTTTCCCTATTATTCAGATGAAAAAACTGAAAAACCCGAATCAAGAAAATTAGCAAATGGCTTAACTGAGTTGGTGCTCCATTCGGCGAAACCAACGTTAATTAGTCAAGGGAATACTACAACTCTGTCTGAGCGCGGAAACTTTGTTACGCAATCACAAGTAAAAAATTCAGTTTATCGGAAAAAGCCACAAGCATGGTTAGCTGCACCATTGAAAGTGGAAGGCAAGATTTTTGGTGTGTTGGCTATCCAACATTACGATAATCCTCACGCCTATCAGCAACAAGATTTAGAGCTGATCCGGTTCGTTAGCCAGCATGTTGCAACGGCTATTGTAAGGTTACGATCTCAAGAAGAAGTGACGCAAAACAAGGCAGAATTAGAGCGCTTAGTGGATGAACGTACGAAAGAGCTACAAGCAACAAATCTAAACTTGCGTATGCAAATTGAAGAAAGACGCAAAGCGGAAGCCCAGCTATATCATGAAGCGCACCATGATGCTTTGACGAAACTGCCTAATAGAGCAATGTTCTCAGATCGTTTAAGTTATTCACTTAAGCATTTAAAACGTCATCCGAATAATCGTTTTGCTGTGTTATTTATTGATTTAGATCGATTTAAAATGATAAATGATACCTTAGGTCATCATGCCGGAGATTTATTTTTAATTGAAATCGCTGCTCGTTTGCAAACTTGTGTGCGTGATAACGATATTTTGGCACGTTTGGGCGGTGATGAATTCGTGATCTTATTAGACTCTTTGAGTTCTCAAGAAGATGTTGAAGAAATCGCTGATCGAATTATTACTTCAATTTCTCAACCCTTTGATTTAGATGGTACTAGCCTTTATTCAAATGCCAGTATAGGTATCGCATTAAGTAATAATAAGTACCAAGATTCACATGAGATATTACGTGATGCCGATGCGGCAATGTATCAAGCGAAAAGTTTAGGACGAGGGCGATTCGTTTTCTTTGATGAAACCATGAGAGAGCAACTTATTGCCAGTATGACTCTTGAGCAAGAAATAAGAATCGCGATAAAGAAACAGCAATTTGAGTTACATTATCAACAAATATCTGACTTGGAAAATACCAAAACTCTTGGTTTTGAAGCTTTACTTCGTTGGCAACATCCGACAAAAGGCTTGTTAACTCCAAGTGAGTTTTTATTCATGGCCGAAGAAACAGGCATGATTCTAGACATTGAAACTTGGGTGGTTGAAGAGGTATCAAGGCAGTTAAGTGCGTGGAAGGGTTGTCCAGAATTTGGTCATACCTTTATTGGTATTAATTTGTCTGGTCGTCACTTAACGCAGGCTAATCAATTAACTAAACTGATCTCATTAATAAAAGAAAATACTATTGAACCTCAAAGGTTAATACTAGAATTTAATGAATCAGCCTTTAGTCAACATACCGAATTAGCTCTTAAGGGCTTAAGAAAACTTAAAGAATTTGGTGTGAAATTAGCGCTTGATGATTACGGTGCTGGTTTATCTTCTTTTAATTTCTTGCACAGTTATCCATTTGAATTTATCAAACTTGACCGAAGCTTTATTCGTTCACTTAGTAATAATGATAAAAACCTCTCTTTAATAAAAGCCCTGCATGATTTAGGTGACCAATTTGGTTATCGGTTAGTTGCTGAAGGTATTGAAACCAAAGAGATGTTAGAAAAACTGCAAGATGTGGGTTGTGAATATGGCCAAGGTTATTATTTAGGGCGTCCTAGTAAATTAGAGGATGCCAGCCAAGAAGAAAATATCGTTCAATTTGCCAAAGGCTAGGCCGTGTTTAGGTTAAGTCGTATGTACTTAACCTAACAACACATGTTGATTTAACCTTTGTAAAAATAGCCCTCCACCCTAAGTGCTATACCTGGCGTAGTTTTATAGTTTTTGACTTCAGGCCATTCGAAAAAGGGCTCAATTTCGAAAAATAGCCATTTCTCTAATGCATTGAAACGGTACCGATAACCTAAGGTATATTTGTTTACAAGAAAGCCTCTTTCTCCATTTCGTTCACCTTCTATTTGCATACCGAAAATCGAAGCCTTGTTATCTGATAATTGTTTTAATTGATAAAAACCATGCTTCCAACGTATACCACTAAAAGATTGTGAGCCCCAGATACTATAATTGACTCTAAATTGTGCTTTTTGATCGTATTGGTAGTTATACTCAAGCAACACTTTTTCACCTAAACCATCACCTAAAAAATAATAAACAGAAGGTTCAAATTTAAAGCTATGATTATCCTGCCAAAAGAAACGTCTTTTTAGTCGTGCGCGAACAAATAAATCGCCACCAGAAATACCAACTCTAGAGTCTATTAAACGGGCATTGCTTTTTTTATGAATAAAGCGAAATGCGGCAGTAAAATGCTCTTCATTAATTTTGGGTGTGGTATTAGAGCTTTCTAAGGGCAGGCTATCCAATTCATCTTCAGCATCGTCAGCAAAAATCAAATCTACTTTTTCGCTAAAATGGGGCAATCGCACTTTTACTCGAAAGCGAGTTTTAAACTCACTAAAATCACGACTTTTTGGCTCCCAACTCAATCTAAGTCTGGCATTAGTTTTAGGATCTCGTTGTTCACTATCATCGTCAGTGAAAAAATTATCAAACCAATAAGCCGACTGATAAACCGAATCTGAAACAGTTTCATGAAAACTGTGCATCCAGTAGCCTTTATTTTCAATCGGTTGAATCGTACTGAGTTTTTTTTCTATTTCGTGTGTTTTCTGTGTTTCTTTTAATTCTGTTTTTAGCTTGGGTTCTTGTGTTAGCGTCTCTTCAGCCAGACAAGGCCAAACACTTATAAAGCAAAGTGCTATCAGGTTCAAAAACAACTTATTTGAAAGTCCGTTTATCAAAGTTTGTCTTACCTCATAATTTGATGATTGAATAGGTGATTTTTTTTAGTAAAACTTTATAATGACTATAACTAGAGTATAGGAGTTTTATTATGGGTAATATAGGTATTTGGCAATTATTGATTGTTGCTGTCATTGTGGTGTTATTATTTGGTACAAAAAAATTACGCAATATGGGCGGTGATTTAGGATCGGCTGTTAAGGGATTCAAAAATGCAATGTCTGATGATAAAGGTGATAAAACTAATTCCGAAAATAGCGAATCAATCGCAGATAAATCTGTGACTGAAGAAAACAGCACTGTTAAAGAAAAAGATCAGGCGTAATTATGTTTGATATTGGCTTTTGGGAGCTAATGGTTATTGGCGTTTTAGGTTTGCTTGTTTTGGGACCTGAACGTTTGCCCGTGGCAATTCGAACAATACGCTCATGGATTTCATCTGCGCGTAAGTTTAGCGAAAATGTCAAAACTGAGCTAAGTGAGGAACTGCGCATTAATGAATTGCACAGTAACTTAAAAAAAGCAGAACAAAGTAACTTAGAAGACTTGTCTCCAGAAATTGCGGATTCAGTAAAGTCTTTAAAAGAAGCGGCAGAGTCTGTGACTAGACCTTATCAAAACCAGACATCAAGTAAATCTGAAGAGATACATATTGATAATCAAACTAAAAAGACAGATTAATGAGTGCTGAAGCAAAAAAAAATTACACCTTATTTGATCATCTATTAGAGCTACGTACACGCTTATTAAATATTGTGGTTGCAGTTCTTGTGGTCTTTTGCTGCTTGGTTGCTTTCGCACAAGACATTTATCAATTTGTCGCTTTGCCTTTATTAGAAACCATGCCAGATGGCACACAAATGATCGCAACAGATGTTGCTTCTCCTTTAATTGCACCAATCAAGTTAACTATCGTATTAGCCGTTTTTCTCGTTATGCCCTATATTTTGTACCAAATGTGGTCTTTTGTTGCTCCGGGTTTGTATCGAAATGAGAAACGCTTAATTGCTCCATTGATGGTGGGCAGTACTTTATTATTTTATTCTGGTATTGCTTTTGCTTACTTCTTGGTCTTTCCGATTATCTTTGGCTTTTTTAATTCAGTTGCACCTGATGGGGTAAGTATAGCGACTGATATTAGCAGCTATTTAGATTTTATTTTGAAGTTGTTTTTTGCCTTTGGTACTATTTTTGAAATTCCAATTGGCATTATTTTAATGTGCTGGACCGGCATGACGACACCGGCTAAATTACGGGAAAAGAGGGCTTACGTGGTTGTTGGCGCTTTTGTCATTGGCATGTTACTTACGCCACCAGATATTATTTCTCAAACCTTATTAGCGGTACCTATGTTACTGTTATTTGAGGTTGGTATTATGATCGCGTCCATCTATTCTGGTAAAAAATCGGCAAACAAAATTGACTCGGAAAATGAAATCTTTGCAGATGATGAAAGCAACAAATAAAGAAGAGTAAGCATTTGATAGATATTGGTATCAATTTAACAAATAAACGTTTTGATAAGGATCGATCTGAAGTTATCGAGCGTGCAAAGTCCGTGGCTATTAAAGCTATGGTAGTTACTGGTACTAATGTCACTGAAAGCCAGAAGGCCAATTTTCTTTGCCAAGAATATCCAAATTATTTATTCAGTACTGCAGGTGTACACCCTCACGATGCAGACCACGTTAGTAACGATTATCTAGAACAAATTAAATATTTGGCTAACCAAAGTAATGTTGTAGCAATTGGCGAATGTGGCCTAGACTTTAACCGAAACTTTTCAACACCTGAACAGCAGATGCGCGTATTTACCGAGCAAGTATCACTGGCAGCCGAACTGAATATGCCACTGTTTTTACATCAAAGAGACGCTTTTACTCCTTGGTTCAATATACTTGAAGCATATATTGGTAAAATACCGGCTATGATTTCACATTGCTTTACTGGTAGCAAAGATGAATTATCAATATGCCTCGATGCCGATATGTATATTGGTATTACCGGTTGGATATGTGATGAACGCAGAGGTCAAGCGCTTAGAGAAATTGTTAAAGATATTCCATTGAATAGGTTATTGATTGAAACGGATGCGCCCTATTTAACCCCGCGAACGATAAAACCAAAACCTAAAAGTAGTAGAAATGAGGCGAGTTATTTACCTTTTATTGTCAAAGCTTTAGTTGAGTGCACTGACTATAGCGAACAGGAAATAATGCGACAAAGCCAACAAAATGCGATGAAAGCTTTTAATTTGGAACTAGCACAATGAAAATGAATAATAGCGTTAAAATTGCCATATTCTTTGCTGGTGTAATGTTAGTTCAATTTTTAATTGCTGGATTAAGTTTATTGTTGATGCAAAAACTTGGGCTTAATCAACTTGAACCCGTTGTTATAAATAGTTTCCTCTCTTTATTTAATCTTATTTATTGGTTAAACGCTTTTGTTATCAGCTTCCTATTTTATCGCAGCTATCTTTACCAGCAGGGTGAAGACGCGCGAGATAGCGATCAGGAAATAGCAACTGAAAACGATAATGAACAGCAAGAACAGTTAGAACAAATGGTACAAGAACGCACACTTGAGTTACATATCGCCTTGCAGGAATTGGAGGAAGTGAATCGAGAGCTAGCTGAAAAAACGACTTTGGATGAGTTGACCGGTCTTTTTAATCGAAGGTGTTATGACCAAAAGATATTGGCAGAGCACCGTCGAAGTCGACGAAACCTGACCCCTTTAAGCTTAATCGTTATTGATATTGATCACTTTAAAAACGTAAATGATACTTATGGTCATATTGCGGGTGATACCTGTATTGTTTGGATCGCAGATAAAATTAAACAATGCCTTGGCCGCAGTAGTGATATTGGTTGTCGATATGGAGGCGAAGAGTTTTGTATTATTTTGCCTGAAACCGATGCAAAAGGCGCAATAGCACTCGCTGAACAGTTACGCGCTTTGATCTTTGCCGAGAAAGTTCACTTTGAAGAAAAAATTATTCCCTTAACGATAAGTTGTGGTGTTAGTACTTACGAACAACAGAAAAATATTTTACCGGAACAAATTTTTGCTGCTGCTGACAAAGCACTATACGTAGCTAAAGACAGTGGCCGAAATCAAGTACAGCATTTGCAATTAATTGAAATACCCCAGCATGAGGAAAACCTAATATGAACAACGCATTTGGCCAATATCCTGCCCGTCGTATGAGACGAATGCGCAGAGATGATTTTACCAGACGATTAATGGCTGAAAGCAAGTTAAGTGTCAATGATTTGATTTATCCAGTATTTGTACTTGAAGGTCAAAATCAACGCGAGGCAATTTCTTCAATGCCAGGTGTTGAACGTAAAAGTATCGATTTACTACTCGAAGAAGCACAAGAACTGGTGGATTTAGGTATTCCAGCAATAGCCATATTTCCTGTTACCCCAATGGAAAGTAAATCTCTAATGGCAGAGGAAGCATACAACCCAGAAGGGCTAGCGCAACGTACTGTAAGAGCACTAAAAGAGAAGTTTCCGCGATTGGGTGTTATTACTGATGTCGCACTCGATCCATTCACTACACATGGGCAAGACGGTATTATTGGTACTGAAGGTGAAGATGAAGGTTATGTGCTCAATGAAGTAACAAAAGAAATATTGGTTAAACAAGCATTATCTCACGCGCAAGCAGGTGCTGATATTGTTGCGCCGTCAGATATGATGGACGGACGAGTAGGTGCTATTAGAGAAACGCTAGAAAAAAATGGTTTTGTTAATACTCGAATATTGGCTTATTCAGCTAAATACGCTTCTAATTATTATGGGCCATTTCGAGATGCCGTCGGATCTGCTAGCAATATAAAGGGGGGTAATAAACACTCTTATCAAATGGACCCCGCCAACAGTGATGAAGCTTTGCACGAAGTTGCTCAAGATATTGCCGAAGGTGCGGATATGGTCATGGTTAAACCTGGTATGCCATACCTAGATATTGTCCGTCGTGTTAAAGATACCTTTAAAGTACCAACATATGCATATCAAGTGAGTGGTGAATATGCGATGCATATGGCCGCGATTCAAAATGGCTGGCTTGCGGAAAAGCCATGTGTGATGGAAGGATTACTTGCCTTTAAACGTGCAGGTGCAGATGGTATTTTAACTTATTTTGCTAAACAAGTGGCCCGTTGGTTGAAAGAAGAGTCATTGTAGGTTTTTAGAGGTAGCTATTTAACCCTAATTCGGCTCGAGAGGAAATCGTCATTCCGGTAGTCTTTTTAGCCGAAATCCATGGGTTTCGGCCGTAGATTCCCGACAAAATATCTCGGGAATGACGAAGTTATATCGAAGTGGCTTATCCCGAGTCCAGATTATTTATATCAAGCAGCGAGATTAACATCAATTTTCACTTACTGCTTTTTGTTGAGCTTAAATTTGAGCTACCACAACAGTTACTCTGCTAGTTTAGCTTGCATCATAGATGCTGTTATTGGATTAGCCAATAGTTCAGCAAAGACTCGCCACAACTCACTATGACTATCATTGTTTACTTCTTTTGCTAAATATTTTTTAACCAAGTCTTGACCGTAATTATAGGTGATCACATAAGCGCGATTGTGCTTAATAAACTCTAAACGTTGTCGAGCTTTTTTCTCGCTACTCAGAGAGTATTTCATCAATAGCTTGATCGCATCTAGCTCGTCAATTTCTTTATCCAAATACTTTTGCGCTACCATGTTATCGACATAAGATAACTTGTGTAATATAGCTTGAATTTGATAATACAATTCGCTTTTTTCAGCATCTATGCCTGCTATTGGAAACAATACTTGGCGTTCAAATTTAAGTCGTTCCGCCCAAGGAAATACAATTTCTATGCCGTAGTTAGCGCTTCCTTCGGCTAAGAGTGAGGTAGGGCCGTATAAGTTATAAATTGAATATTCCATCCAACCCTGTTTCTTAACTAAGTGTTTTTCCATTTGAGCATTAAAAACATGGTGACCGGGATAACCTTCATGGGCAGCCAAATCGATAGCCCGCTCAATATAAATGGGCAGATCAGTATTAAGTTGGATCAAACTGTAACTGTTGCCTTTGTACCAATTATAGGCTGTCCAAACCTGGTCTTTGACTAATTCAACGTGGAAGCTTTCATTTTCAGGTAAACTTAAATGGTGCAACGATCTTTTTCTAGCCTCAGAAATTGCTTTATCAAAAACCAGAGAGAGCTTATCTTTTGCAATAACAAACTGACTTCTATAGTCATTGAAGCGTTGATTTAAATCGCCAGCACCAGGTACTAACAACGAGAGTTCGTTTAGTGCTTGGTCAAAATGATCTAGGTTATACATGGGCAAAACAACATCATATAAAGCTAAGCATTCATCTGCGAAATTGAGTACATCGCCATTAAGAGAATTAATGTAGGCAAGACTCGCTGTTAAATGAATAGCTAAAGCTTGTAGTCGGTCTTTTTGACCAGATTCTGGGCTGACGGCCTTACAATCGTTTATTAGAGATTCAGCTTCAATTTTTAACTGAACTAAAGACGTTTTAGCATCGGTGGGCTGCCATTTTTCTGGCCCATAATAAGCATCGACATAATATGGGGAGTGTTGGCCAATATTCAATGAAAGTTTAACGTAACGTTCAGCGATAATATTAATTGGATTCATAAAAATAACAGCGTTTATAGAAACTACTAGAAAGAATGATTGGATACAGTATACGATAATGCGATTGTTTTGGGGTAAATATTTAACCGGCTTAAATTCTAGCTTGTACCTTCTATTGATATCGTAAAACCTAAAGTTTCCAAATGCAGGTTTTCTTGAAATAATTCGTCAAGAATTAACGGATGATTGAGTAACCATTGCTCCGGCAAGAACAAGGTAATATTGTTCTTTTCGAATATTGCTTGATAATTAGGTAAAACATCATCCGTTCGGCGATGGCATAAAATTACGGCAACTCTTAAGATTAAAAGCAAAGTTTTAGCAGCAGTAAATTCGACAGCTGTTTGACTTATTAATAAGTCTAAATCAATTTTTCCCTTATATAATTCTATTACAGCAACTAAAAACTTTCTCTCTGCATGAGTAAAGCCAGGTAAGTCGGCATGTTTGATAATATAGGCGCCATGCTTTTGATGATGTTTATATTCAACTAATAAACCAGTCTCAACAAGATCACAGGCATTTAGTAACAGATAAAAGCTACAATTTTTAGTCAATGTTGTGCTGGCTGTAATTTGATCAAATAAATATTCAACCTGATTTTTTACACGTGCCGAATGCTGTTCATCGATATGAAAGCGGTGGATAAGTGAAGATACAGTACGCTGACGAATATTAACCAATCGCATATTAGGTAACATTTCATATAGTAGCCCTTCACGCAAAGCGCCGCTTGATAAATTTAGCGACTTAATATTAAAGCATTTAAATATGGCAATAAGGATGGCCAAACCACTAGCAAATACAGGTAATCTTTCCGTTGAAAGGCCCTCAATTTCAATGGCGTCAAATTCGTGATAACTCAATAACTGTATTTTTATATCTTGTAAAAAGTTAGCTGAAATAATTGCCGGTAAATGTTGAGCAGCAAGTATTTCAGCTAAAGCCTGCATAGTACCGGAGCCACCCAATACGCTTTGCCAACCGATCGTTTGATAATCGCAAACAATAGGATGCAGTAATTTCTTTGCTGCGCTTAACGCATCATGAAAGTTATCTAAGGAAAGTTGATTATTGTTAAAAAACTGATTGTTAAAGGTCACACAGCCCATATTAAGGCTAGTGACTTTCTGTGCTTCAAAACCATTGCCAACAATTATCTCAGTGCTAGCACCACCAATATCTATAACTAACCGATGATCAGCGCTACAGCAGGTATGAGCAACGCCTAGGTAGATTTGTTCAGCTTCTTGTTCGCCACTGAGCAAGCTAATTTCTTGGCCTAAAATTCGATTAGCTTGAGTAATAAATTCATTAGAGTTGGTAGCAATTCTTAAAGTTGCAGTTGCGACAATTCTAATATTTTCAGCGGGAATATCTTGAAGACGTTCGGCAAAAAAGCTTAAGCATTCTAAACCTCGGGCAAATGCCGCATCGTCTAATTTATTCTTTTCATCTAAACCTGAAGCCAAACGCACCTTACGTTTGACTTTATCTACCACTTGTACGCTATCTTCAACTAATCGGGTGATCAGCATATGAAAGCTATTGGAGCCTAAATCAATGACAGCGTACAAAGGAGATGTCGTCATCAATAATTAATTCCTGCGACCTCGGTTTTGACCA
>Ga0105356_10006329_pt1 | contig 11052 bp, 5 predicted proteins | sample GOMGulsemesocosm_3_FD_83502 | JGI IMG/M metagenome (GOLD analysis project Ga0105356, IMG submission 83502) | Methane-oxidizing microbial communities from mesocosms in the Gulf of Mexico - GOM9D Gulf of Mexico | ecosystem: Environmental > Aquatic > Marine > Cold seeps | place: Gulf of Mexico...
ATAAAGTTGAATTATGATTACAGTCGAGACCAACTTTTATTCTTGATGCAGCATGATATCGATGGTTTTAACCGCTGGGATGCTGGTCAAAACCTTGCGTTAGGTGTGATATTTGAAGTCATGCAACAATTGGCTGACGATACGAAGCCGACGGTTGATGTACGCTTGATTTCGGCTTATCGCAATGTTCTGAAACGCAGTGATATTGATCATGCTATGTTAGCGAAGATGTTAGTGCTGCCTAGTGTTTCCTATATCGCTGAGACTCAAGCTGAGATTGACCTGCATGCAATCAATCAAGCTCGCAGTCATGTTCAGTCTGTTTTAGCTGAGGCGCTTGCAGATGATTTAGAGAAATTGTATGAACGTCTGAATGTTCAACAGGCCTATTTACCAGAACCTAAGCAAATGGCGCAGCGTGGGTTGAAAAATGCGGCACTCAGTTATTTGTTGAAAACGGGTCATAAGAAATATTGTGATTTAGCGTTAGCGCAGTTTGAAGCGAGTGACAATATGACGGATAGCATGGCAGCCTTGGCTAGCTTAGTGAATTCTGAGCATAAGACACAAGCTGAAGCGGCGTTACAGTCTTTTTATCAGAAGTGGAAAGCAGAGCCTTTGGTTGTTAATCAATGGCTAGCAGTCCAAGCGGGGTCAGCTGAATATGGGAATATTGAAAATATTAAAAAACTTCTAGAGCATGAAGCGTTTGATATTAAAAATCCTAATAAAGTACGTTCTGTTATTGGCACATTCGCTGGGCAGTCGTTAATTAACTTTCACGCTGTTGATGGTTCAGGTTATCAGTTATTGGCCGACAAAATCATTCTTTTGAATCGCCTAAATCCTCAAATTGCATCTCGTTTGATCGCGCCTTTAAGCAAGTGGAGGCGTTATGTTGATTCACAAGGTCGGCAAATGAGGCAACAACTGCAACGAATTATGGCCCAAGAAGACTTATCGAAGGATGTTTACGAGGTCGTTAGCAAGAGCTTAGTGAATGATTAGGTTGTTTTTCGAACAAATGTAGTAAAATTAGTCTTATAACAAAAATTACTGGGCTAGGCGCATTGAGCCTAGGCCTAAGTTTCTTTATGCTAAGGCATAGATAACTCACATCAGTGAGTTTAATTAGAGGTCGCAGAATGAAAAAGAATAATTGGGTCGCGGCTGGCGTATTGGTTTTGGCTTCTTTTTGCCAGCTCGCCAACGCAGCAGTATCTGTTCAACAAGCAGAACGTTTAAAAAATGAGTTAACACCTTTTGGAGCTGAACGTGCAGGTAATGGAAAAGATATTCCACCTTGGCGTGGAGGATTAACCTCTGCAACGTTAAGCTATCAAGAGTCAGGGCAGCATCATCCAAATCCTTACCCGCAGGACAAACCTTTATTTGTCGTTACGGCAGCCAACAAAGATAAGTATAAAGATTATCTAACGGATGGTCAGGTCGCTTTATTTGATACTTATCCTGATTCGTTTCAAATGCCGATCTATAAAACTCGCCGAACTGCAGCTGCACCTGAGTGGGTTTATGAAAACACCTATAAGAATGCGATACGTTCAGAATTGAATTCTAATGGTGCTGGCATTCGTTATGCTTATGGTGGTATCCCATTCCCTATTGCTAAAAATGGTTTGGAAGCCATTTGGAATCATATTACACGCTGGCGCGGAACATACTTTACTCGTCGTTCATCAGAGGTGGCTGTACATAAAGACGGTGCCTTCTCGTTAGTAACTGTTCAGCAAGATATTTTGTTCAATTTCTACAATCCTAAATCAACGATTGATGAGCTAAATAATATCCTTTTCTATTATTTGTCCTTTACTAAGGCCCCAGCACGATTAGCGGGTGGTGCTGTATTAGTTCACGAAAGTATTGATCAGCTAGAAGAAGCTCGTCAAGCATGGGGTTATAACGCAGGTCAACGTCGAGTACGTCGTGCACCAAACCTTGCTTATGATACGCCGATTGCTGCTGCTGATGGCTTACGTTATGCAGATGATACCGATATGTATAATGGTGCACCTGATCGCTATAACTGGAAGTTACTAGAGAAGAAAGAAATTTTTATTCCTTATAATAACTATGACCTTTCCAGTAATAACCTAACCTATAAAGAGATATTAAAACCAGGTCACATAAATCCGGATTTTACTCGCTATGAGAAACATCGTGTTTGGGTGGTGGAAGCTAACTTGAAAAAGGGAGCGCGACATGTATATAAAACTCGTCGCTTCTATATCGATGAAGATACTTGGGGTATTGCTGTTGCGGATCAATATGATAGTGCTGGAGAATTATGGCGTATAAGTATGGCCTATTTGAAGAACTATTATGAAATGCCAGTTACGTGGACTACGTTAGATGTTTTTCATGACATTAAAGCAAGACGTTATCATGTGCAGGGATTGGATAATGAAGAGCGTGAAACCGTAGACTTTAGCAAGGATATTCCAGGTGCGCAGTATTTTACGCCATCAGCTTTGCGACGTCGTGGCAAGCGTTAGTCATTAACAATATGTAACACACGGATGTTAGATAATTCTAATGGGGTCGGCTAAACTAGCGGCCCTTCGAAAAATTATAAAAATGGAGCGTTTTATGAGATTCCACTCGATTCGAAATCGAATCGTTACGGCTGTCCCGCGACTTAGAATTATTAAAGTTACATTGCTAGCCGCTAGCTTAGTTATTTCTGCATTGACTCAAGCACAGTGGGAAGATCCTCTTGAATCTCCAGCACTTGCGACAGATCGTGCACATAAGAGTTTATTGCTTGATATAACCCGTATTGGTAGCCGTCTTATCGCTGTCGGCGGTCATGGACATATAGTTTATTCTGATAACAGTGGTAAAAGCTGGACTCAGGCCCGTACGCCTTCATCAGTAACTTTAACCTCAGTGTATTTCCCCAGTGCCACAATGGGTTGGGCAGTAGGACATGATGGATTAATTTTACACAGTAATGATGCTGGTGAAAGCTGGACTAAACAGTTTGATGGTTACCTTGCTAACCGAGCCATTGTTAAGGGTGCTCGTGAAAACAAAGGACTTGCCATTACAGAACTGGATCGTGCTAAAAATAGTGGTGATTCAACTGCGATCGACAATGCCGAAATGCTTCTCGAAAATACGACCTATGCCTTAGAAGATGCCCTTTATGATAAAGAGAGTGGCTCTACTAAACCTTTTTTAGATGTCTGGTTTTATGATGCTAAAATTGGTTACGCTGTTGGCGCTTATGGGATGGTCTTCCGTACTCGTGATGGCGGAAAAAGCTGGTTAGATTGGTCGTCTCATCTAGATAATAACGATCGTCTGCATATTAATGGTTTAACCATGGTTGGCCCACGTTCACTTATACTAGTGGGTGAGCAGGGTTTAATTTTACGTTCTGATGATATGGGTAAAAACTGGCGTGCTTTACCTTCTCCTTACGAGGGGTCGTTATTCGGCATCATGGCGAAAGACGATGATGTTTTAATTTTTGGCTTACGCGGCAACTTATATCACTCAGTCGATGGTGGAATACAGTGGCAAAAAGTTCATACCAATTCTGAGCAAACACTTATGGCTGGTATCGCGAAAACAGACAAAACGTCTGTGCTTGTCGGTAATGGCGGATCTATTATTTTATTAAATCGTCGTTCGGAAGAGCCTAAGTCAATTATCTTACCGAGTCGTACGACCTCTGCTGCAGTAGCTCAAGCGCCTGATGGCACTTTAGTGATTGTTGGTGAAGCTGGCGTTGAACGGATTGACGTTGACGGAACTATTATCAAAGAGACAATTACTATGGCTGAGGGAGACTTTTAATTATGACTACGACAAAAAAAATGAATAATATTAAATCTGAGCCAGAGCATTATCTGATCTCACCAGAATCTGAACCCTTTCTTGAGCGGATATTATTTGCTGCACGCCCATTAGTTTTAATGATATTAGCTGTGTTAACGATGGTTTTTGGATACGGTTTAACGCAAATAAAACTGGATTCTAGTATTGAAAAATACATTCCACTGAAACATGAGTTTATTAAAAATTATCTAGTTCATAAAGATGAACTAGGCAGTGGCTTATCAAAAATCAAGATTTCTGTAGAAAGCAATGATGGTGATATATTCAGTAAAGAGTATATGGCTACCTTGCAGCTTATAAATGATGAAGTGTTTTTCATTAAGGGTGTCGACCGTTCGGCAATGAAATCTTTATGGACACCTAACGTTCGCTGGATGGAGGTGACTGAAGAAGGATTTCAAGGCGGCCCAATCATCCCTGCAACATATGACGGTTCTGAAACAAGTTTAGAGCAACTGCGTCAGAATGTATTGAAGTCGGGTCAGGTTGGGCGCTTGGTTGCGAATAACTTTAGCTCTACTATCATTGATATTCCTTTAGTTGAAGTCGATCCGGATACGGGCGAAAAGCTTGATTATCAGGAGCTTTCTCGATCAGTAGAAGAAAAAATACGTGATGCTTATTCCAGTGAAAAAATCACTATCTATGTTACGGGAACACCGAAAAAGTTAGCCGATTTACTTGAAGGCGTAACTTCTATTGTTTGGTTCTTTTTAGCTGCGATTATCTTTACTGCAATCCTATTATTCCTTTATTCCCGTTGTATTCGAGGCACTCTGATCCCAATCGTTGCTTCTTTGATTGCTGTTGTTTGGCAGTTGGGTGCTTTAGCCTTAATGGGCTTCACTATTGACCTTTATTCTGTACTTGTACCTTTCCTTATCTTTGCTATTGGTATTAGTCACGGGGTTCAAATTATTAGTGGTATAGCCATAGAATCTGGTAAAGGGGCTAATAAATTAATGGCCTCTCGACTAGCATTCCGCGGTCTTTATGTACCGGGTATGTTAGCTTTATTAAGTGATGGTCTTGGTTTCTTAACCTTATTGTTCATTGAAATTGGCGTTATTCAAGAACTTGCTATTGCCGCGAGTGTCGGTGTCGCAATGATTATTATTACTAACTTAGTATTAGTTCCTTTGGTGATGTCTTATGTTGGTATCAGTCAATCGGGTGTTCGCCATGCTAAAAATAATGAGCAAGCTGAGCCAAAACTTTGGAAGTTACTTTCTAAGATCGCGAGCAAAAAAGTCGCACCGTTCCCAATTATTGCTGCAATTATTATGGCGGCAGGTGGCATATATCAAAGCCAATCGTTGAAAATTGGTGATCTTGATGCGGGTGCTCCAGAACTTCGCCAAGACTCGCGTTATAATTTAGATAATGCCTATATGGTGTCCAATTATTCAACCAGCTCAGATGTATTCTTAGTCATGGTGGAAACTGCAAAAGAGCAATGTAATAGCTTTAAAGTGATGGACGCTATCGATCGCTTCATGTGGTACATGGAAAATGTACCCGGTGTGCAGTCAACTGTTTCGATGGTAACCGTTTCTAAGTTGTCTACTAAGGGTATGAATGAAGGTAACTTAAAATGGTCTGCGCTATCGCGTAACCAAACCATTTTGAATACTTCAATTCAGCGTGCTCCTGCAAGTTTATTGAATCAAGACTGTTCAATGGCTCCGGTTGTTGTATATCTTAATGACCATAAAGCAGAGACGTTAGAGAATGCGGTAGCTGCTGTTGAAGCCTTTAAAGAAAAATACGATGACAAGGTTGATGCCAAATATTTTGCAATGGGAACTGCTGGAATTAAAGCGGCGATTACGGCTGGTGAATTAACGAATGCTCCCGTACGCTTTCAGCTTGCATCAGGCAATGCTGGTATTGAAGCAGCGACCAATGAAGTCATTGGTGGCGCGCAAAATACGATGCTTATCTTTGTTTATGCAGTTGTTTTTGTCTTATGCTTTATTACGTTCCGCTCGTTCCGTGCGGTTGCTTGTATCTTAATACCGTTAGCACTGACCTCTATCCTATGTCAGGCACTTATGGCATATCTAGGGATTGGTATTAAAGTAGCAACACTCCCTGTAATTGCATTGGGTGTAGGTATCGGTGTCGATTATGGTATTTATATTTATAACCGTCTAGAAGTCATGTTGATTGCGGGTAAGTCATTGCAAGAAGCTTTCTTTGAAACGCTTAAGTCTACGGGTAAAGCAGTAAGTTTTACCGGTATTACGCTAGCGATTGGTGTAGGTACTTGGATTTTCTCTCCGATTAAATTCCAAGCGGATATGGGCATCTTGTTAGTGTTTATGTTTGTATGGAACATGCTAGGAGCTTTGATTTTATTACCAGCATTGGCTACGTTTATTCTTAAACCTGAGCAGATCATTGCTCGTCATAAGAAGATTCATGGCGATACAAACCCAGCAGGCTAGAACGTAATGTTTTAATCTTGCTAAAAAAGCAGCCTTTAGGCTGCTTTTTTTTGTCTGACTTTTGGCTAGAACTTCTTCCAGCCCTGAAGGATTCCTGTTTTCTTACTTGTTGAGTTACACTGGCGAGATCAATATTCGAGTTCATCTTATGCGTATTCTCCATACATCAGACTGGCACCTAGGCCAGTTTTTTATCAATAAAAGTCGTTTACCCGAACATCAAAAATTCATTACATGGTTATTGAAAAATGTAGTCGAAGAAAATATTGATGCAGTGATTATTGCCGGCGATATATTTGATACGGGATCACCGCCTAGTTATGCCAGGGAACTCTACAACCAGTTTGTCATCGGCATGAATAATCTAGGTCGGCAGTTGGTGATATTGGCGGGTAATCATGATTCAGTTTCAACCTTAAACGAATCGAAAAATATCCTAGCACAACTGAATACGCGCGTTATTTCAGCCGCAGATGATTGCCTAGAAGAGCAAGTTATAGAGCTGAATGATCAGTATGGCGAAGTTGGGGCTATCCTATGTGCGATTCCTTATTTACGGCCCCGAGACATCATGAAAAGCGCTGCCGGTGAGTCAGGAGAGCAGAAGAAGCAAGCCTTGGGGCAAGCCATTACAGATCATTATCAGATGTTATTTGAATTGGCAGAGAAGAAACGAGAGGAACTGAAAAAGACAGTGCCGATTATCGCGACGGGTCACCTCACTGCAATGGGGGTAACGGCATCAGAATCGGTGCGTGATATTTATATTGGCAGCTTAGAAGCGTTTCCGGCGAGTGCATTTCCGCCTGTAGACTATATCGCCTTAGGACATATACATCGCTCACAAATCGTTGCCAAGAGTGACCATATTCGTTATTGCGGCTCGCCAATTCCTTTGAGTTTTGATGAGTTAGGGCGCCAGAAACAGGTATTAATGGTTGAGTTTTCTGCTGGAAAATTAAAGTCAGTTGAACCGCTGCATATTCCTTTATTTCAACCTATGCAGGTTATTAAAGGGAACCTTGAAAGCATTGAAAAGCAACTGATTGAACTGCACGGCATTGATTATAAAGGCTCTGAAGCCGCAGAAGTAAATAGCCTTCCAACTTGGTTATCGATAGAAGTCGAAACTCAAGATTATTTAAATGATCTTCAGCAGCGAATGCAAATATTAACTGAAAATATGAACGTCGAGATTTTGCAATTAAGGCGCGCCAAAAAACAACAGAAAGAGCGCATAGAAAGAGATAGTAAGGAAATATTAGCCGAGCTTAATCCTATGGATGTCTTCGAGCGACGCTTAGCGTTAGAAGTCTTCACGACCGATGCTGAGCAGCAACAGTTAATAAGACTTAGGCAGCAGTTTGAAAAAACAGTCGCTGCGATTGAGTCGGAGCTTGTCGATGAAGATTAATAGCCTGCGTTTTAAAAATATTAATTCCTTACAAGGGCAGTGGAAGATCGATTTTACGCTACCGCCTTTTTCAGATAATGGTTTGTTCGCGATTACTGGGCCAACAGGCGCGGGTAAAACCACTATTCTTGATGCGATCTGTTTAGCCTTATATCAGCAAACACCAAGGCTTGGGGGCATCAATAAAAGCAGTAATGAGTTAATGACCCGAGGAACATCAGATTGCTTAGCAGAAGTAGAGTTCGAGGTGAAAGGCAAAGGTTATCGAGCCTTTTGGAGTCAGCGCCGCTCACGCAATAAAGTAGACGGAAATTTACAAGACTCAGTCGTTGAGCTGGTAAGAATTGAAGATGGTAAAATTCTCGCCTCACAAGTAAAAAAAATGGCTTTGCTGATTGAGGAAATAACCGGTCTCGATTTTACGCGTTTTACCAAGTCTATGATGTTGTCGCAAGGGCAGTTTGCAGCGTTCTTAAATGCAGCGGCTAATGAGCGCGCTGAATTGCTAGAAGAACTGACCGGCAGTGAAATTTACGGTTTGATTTCTGAGCGAGTTCATCGAGATTTTACCGAGAGTAAATATGGACTAGAGCAATTAGTTGCACGCTCAGAAGGCGCTGAATTATTAAGCGAAGAACAGATCGTAGAGTTTAAGGCAGAGAGTCGGCAGCTACTAGAGCAAGTGAAAGCCGAAGATACTCAGCTTAAAATCAGCCAAGATAAGCTGGCATGGTTATTAAGCGTTGAAAAAAACCAGTTGCAAGTCCAGTTGGCTGAAACTCAACTGGCGCAGATTCAGCAGGAACAGCAACAGCAAGAAAAGAGTCTGCTGCGCTTGGTTCAATCAGAGCCAGCAGAAAAGCTTCGAGGGCCGTATCAATTACTGCAACATTCCAATGAGCAAATGGCATTAACCCAGCAGCAGTTAGAAGTATTACTGCAACAGCTACTAGATGTCGAAAAAACATCGCTATCATTGCAGCAAAATGTTGATAAAAATAATGAGCTTTTGGCGCTAGCCGAACAAAAATATGGTGAGTTTAATCAATTATTAAACGAAAAGATTATTCCTCTCGATACTGAAATTTCGCACAAAACTAAGGCGTTAGAAAAAGAAAGTGCTGAATTATTAACCGTGCAGAACCAGCGCCACAATCTAGAGACAGAAATAAAACAGAATACCAGTGCATTAGCAGATCAACAGCAGCAGTTAAACACTCATCAGCAGTACTTACAGCAGCACTCTCAAGTCGAGTTTATTGCAGCGCAATTGCCTTTATGGCGCAATCAGCTGGTAAGCATTCTGCCGTTAAAACAAAACATCGTAGCTTTACGAAGTGGGCATGGACAGCTGCAAACGCAATGGACGTTACTGAATCAACAGGCAGCAGATCAGCAAGGGAAAATTAATGCGAGCCTAGTATTGGTTAATCGCGTGCAGGATCAAAAAATAAACAGTGAGCAAGTTGTATTGCAGCAGCTATTACCGCAGATGAATGTAGAAGAAAGTCTACAGCAGTTGCGTGCTAGTTATAAATCGTATGCCCAGCAATTAAAAGATATCGATCAGATCTTACTACAAGAACGAAAGATTGAGGATTTGACTGAGCAGCGCAATAAACTACAGGCGGATGAAGAGTGCCCTTTATGTGGATCAATAGAGCATCCAAAAATAGAGGCTTATCAAAAAATTAATCAGTCACAGACTGAGCAACGCAAAATTGAAATGCAAGCTCAATTAAAATCACTTGAAGATGCGGCTAACGGGTTAAAGCAAAGTGACCAGCAGTTACAGCAAACCATTGCTGAACTGACTTCGCAGCAAAAAATATTGCAGGCCGAGCAGCAGAGCCTGGGTTTATTAGTTCAACAGCAACAACATTCGCAGCTGCAAATAACTCAAAGCGAGCAACAGCTTGAAGTATTGGAGCAAGAATTAATCGCGATGCAGCAAAGTTTGGCTGAACAGCTCGCTCAATACGGTCTTGAGTTACCTGACGCCCAGTTAATTGATGCTTGGATAGAGCAGCAGCAAAAGGCGCTGAGCAATTGGCAGCAGCATAAAGATAATGCCGCGCTCTTGCAGCAGACGTTGCAATTGAGTCAGCATAAGTATGAGCAGAGTAATCTGCAAAAAGAACAAATCGATCATCAACTCACGCTGTTAAATGAACACCGTAATAACGCTGAGCATGAGTTAGCGGACGTTAAAAAGATACGCGCATCCTTATTACCCGACAGCGATGTTAATCTTGCCCGATCAAAGGCCGAGCAGGGGTTAGCCTTTGTGGTTGAGAATGCGAAGTCGTGCTTAGCCAGTTTGCAAAAAAACACACAGAATATGGAAAATATTTCGGGTCAGCTGGGTGTGGTCAAGAACCAGTGTGTGCTAAATGAACAAGACTCAGCCAGTAAAAAGCAACAATGGCAGAGTGATCTGGATATCAGTCCTTTTGCGACTACGGAAGAGTTTTTAGCTGCAGTATTAGAGCCTCAGCAGCGCGAAGCCTTAATAGCGATGGAGCAAGACTTAAAGCAGCGCTCAATCCAGCAGCAGACGTTATTAACCCAAGCGCAAGGGATAGATCGTGAGTTACAGCAAAGCAATATAAAAGCCGCAGTAGGCGATCAAGATCAATTGTGCATTCAGCAGGTATTAGAAGATGGCAAACAACAACTCAAAAGCCTAGCTCAGCGTCAGGGTGAAGTGAATCACCACTTAGAGAGCGATCAGCAGCGTCGTGAACGCCAAAAAGAGGTCTTGGCTAGTATTGAGCAGGCAAGACGAAGTTATGACGATATCGCATATCTGCACAGTTTGATCGGTTCACAAAAGGGCGATAAATTCCGCCGTTTTGCTCAGGGGCTTACCCTCGATCATTTGGTGTATTTGGCGAATCGACAGCTAGACCGTCTGCACGGACGTTATTTGTTACAGCGCAAAGATAACGCGGCACTGGAATTACAGGTACTGGACACGTGGCAGGGTGATAATGTACGTGATACCAGAACCTTATCGGGTGGTGAAGGATTCTTAGTCAGTCTTGCGCTGGCACTGGCTTTATCTGACTTGGTGAGTCACAAAACTCAAATTGAGTCGTTATTTCTCGATGAAGGCTTCGGCACATTGGATAATGAAACCCTAGATACCGCACTGGACGCGCTGGATAGTCTGAATGCATCTGGCAAGATGATTGGGGTTATTAGTCACGTTGAGGCGATGAAAGAGCGCATTCCTGTACAAATTAAAGTGACAAAGCTCAATGGCTTGGGGACAAGCTGTTTGGCCGAACAGTTTAAATTTATCCCTAATGCCGAAATAAC
>Ga0105356_10006331_pt1 | contig 11050 bp, 8 predicted proteins | sample GOMGulsemesocosm_3_FD_83502 | JGI IMG/M metagenome (GOLD analysis project Ga0105356, IMG submission 83502) | Methane-oxidizing microbial communities from mesocosms in the Gulf of Mexico - GOM9D Gulf of Mexico | ecosystem: Environmental > Aquatic > Marine > Cold seeps | place: Gulf of Mexico...
AGCGACAATAGCGCTGTAGACCCACCTGAACCCATTCCGAACTCAGAAGTGAAATGCAGTAGCGCCGATGGTAGTGTGGGAGTTCCCATGTGAGAGTAGGACATTGCTAAGCTTCTATTTAGAACAACCCGCAGAATTTACTGCGGGTTTTTCGTCTTAGGATTTAATTGATTTGTTATTTAGTTAATGATAAATCAATTATATCTTAGATATTAACAGTTTTATCTAGCGACAATAGCGACGTAGTACCACCTGAACCCATTCCGAACTCAGAAGTGAAATGCGTTAGCGCCGATGGTAGTGTGGGAGTTCCCATGTGAGAGTAGGACATTGCTAGGTTCTTAATAAAGAAAGCCCGTTACTTTGTAACGGGCTTTTTCCTTTCTATTAAATAAATTAGTACACCGATTATTTGGCATTATCCAGTTTAAAGAACTTTTCTTTGAGTTTCAGAAACAACTCGAAACCTTCGTCGTCAGACTTCATCACATTAAGTTCTTGAATAATATCCTTTGAGCGTTCAATTTCTAATTGTTTCTCTTGTCCTGTTTCCGCAAATACCAATAGGGCTTCTAAAAGGTGTAATTTTGCTGAAATATAACTGGGGTAAAATATTAGGGCTTTGCTAAACTCGTTGATAGCTAAAGAATATTTTTCTTGATTGAAAAATTTAACACCACGTGTGAATGCGCGTTGTGCTTGTGTACGTTCTCTACTCGTAGGCGTTTTACTTCTTAGATCATCAATTTTTTCTTGTAGGTCAGTGTCTTCGGGATAGTTTGTAGATAATTCAGATAATATGTAGGCAGCTCTATCTTGACGTTCTAACTCGTTGAATGATTTTGCTATCTCCAAAAAACCCTCTGGCGATATTTCCGTCATTGATTTTTCCAATAACTGTTCTGCCTGTTGTAAAGAGTTTTTTCCTTCAAGATATTGTTTTGATTTGTTAAACAATCTTGCAGACAGAAGCTTTGAACGTACTCCAAGCTCTGAGCTAGTAAAATCTTTATTCACATTAATAATGGCGTTGCTTACTTTAGAATGAAACTTTCTTTGTTGATTGCTAGGAAGATCATCAAAGTGTTGTAATAGAGATTCAGCAAATAATAGAGCGTTTTCAGGTTTATAGTGAACGGAATTATTTGCTAGCTCATTAGTAGTAAGTAAAGCGGACGTTGCTTTATCATAATTCTCATATGAGAGGCAAAGGTCGGCATATTGCAATAACCGAGCGACAGAGCGCGGTGACATTGAAATAGCTGCTTCAAGTGTTTCCAAAGCTAATCTTGGTTCTTTATTTAAATCATATGCTTTAGCAAGCCAATCATAGGCTGAGAGATAATAGGGGTACTCTTCTATAACCGTCTTAAAGTGTTCTTTTGCAGATAAAATATCTCCGGTTATTAACGCTACTTTTCCTAGGCCGATATGTGCCCACTGACAATTTTTAATACTCTTACAGATTTCGTATATTTCTGATGCTTCAGTATATTGATTTAACTCAAAATATTGTCTTGATTTTATACCGAGACATTCTGTCTTGTAAACGCTATTACGTTGTATTTCGAGGTCGCATAAATTAAGGACTTTATTGTGTTCATTATTGTCGATAGCACGGTATACGCCTTCCATTGCTAATTTCTTAGTCCAGTTACGCTTTAAACGTACGGCTAAGTCTTTTTGAGAATAAGGTTTTGTCAGGTAATCGTCGGGTTTGTGTTCTAATGCGGCAAGTACCATTGCTTGAGATATTTCACCAGTGATCATGATGATAACGGTTAGGCGTTTGACCAAGTTTTTAGTTCGTAATTCTTCTAGTATTTGTTGACCATTTTTTTTATGATCGCCCAAATCGTAACCCAAAAAAATGACATCATAAGGGATAGCTTCGCACATGGAGACGACATTTTGTGAGTTGTAACAGGTATCTACATATTCGGCACCCAATTTGTACGCCGATAACTTAAGTGTATCCATAGATTGCTTGATATTATCTACAATAAGAAAACGTTTATTAGTGCAATCTATTTCTGCCATGAGGCCCCTGTGATCTTTTAATTATTCCTATTACTGCTTTTAAATGAAATTTGCTACTTTGTCCACCTTTGCAAGGCCATAAATATTAATTAACGAGTGTCCCATAATGGAATACGTCAGGTAATTGCGCTTAGTACGACTATACTGTAAGCTGCATCGCCACTTCGGCATCCATTAAAAATCGTTAAAGAGACAAATCAATGAGTTTTACCACGTTAGGGCTATCTGCATCCATTCTTTCGGCATTGTCTGAAAAAGGATACGAAAAACCATCACCTATTCAAGCACAGGCAATTCCAGCAGTTCTTGAAGGAAAGGATGTTATGGCTGCAGCACAAACCGGAACGGGGAAAACTGCAGGTTTTACCTTACCAATTTTGGAACGATTATCTGGGGGAAATAGACCCAGAGCAAACCAAGCCAGAACACTTATTTTAACACCAACACGCGAGCTTGCTGCGCAAATTTCTGAAAGTGTTGAAACATATGGTAAACATCTACCATTAACCTCTACAGTCGTTTTTGGTGGAGTTAAAATTAACCCGCAGATGATGCGTTTAAGACAAGGTGTCGATATTCTAGTTGCGACGCCGGGGCGTTTGCTTGATTTATATAATCAAAAAGCTGTGAGTTTTAAGCAATTGGAAATTTTAGTCTTAGATGAAGCCGATAGAATGCTTGATATGGGCTTTTTGCGAGATATTAAAAAAATACTGTCATTGTTACCAAGACAACGTCAAAATTTACTCTTTTCAGCCACCTTCTCTGAAGATATTAGAGATTTGGCTCGAGGCTTAGTTAATAACCCTGTAGAGATATCAGTAAGCCCCAGGAATACCACGGCTGAAAGGGTAGAACAACTTGTCTATCCCGTTGATAAAAAGAAGAAAGCAGACCTATTAATTAAACTTATTAAAGATAACAACTGGCAACAGGCATTGGTTTTCATGAAAACTAAACATGGGGCCAATAAACTAACTAAGCAATTAGAAGCTGTAGGTATAAAAGCCGCCGCTATTCATGGTAATAAAAGCCAAGGAGCGCGAACAAAAGCGCTGGCAAACTTTAAGAGTGGTGATGTTAATGTTTTAGTGGCAACGGATATTGCTGCTCGTGGAATTGATATTGATCAGTTGCCACAAGTCGTAAATTTTGAGCTTCCAAATGTTCCTGAAGACTATGTACATCGTATAGGGCGTACTGGCCGTGCTGGAGCTAGTGGCAAGGCGGTATCATTAGTATGTGCTGATGATATTGATTTACTAAATGACGTTGAACACCTTATCCAACAGCATATTCCTCGAGAAGTTGTTGAAGGGTTTATTCCATTTAATGAATTACCTGAATCACGAAAATTGAGGCCGTTAAAAGCAAAGAAAGCAAAGAAGGCCAAATTTGAACATAAAGATGGGCAGCGTTCTGCAGATAATGCGAGAGGGCATAAGCCTAAAGGAAAAAATCCTCGTCACCGCAATGAAAGTACAACCAAGAAAGAAGGCAACAAAGGAAATTTGAATGCCGGAGGGCGACGTAAAAATACGACAAATAAAAATCACGAAGGAAATAAAGACCCATACTCGGCAACGCGTTAACCTTCCATTCAAGATCGAAAACAAAAATAAAAGGCTCTTAAGGAGCCTTTTGTATTTGCGCTAATAGTTTATCAAGATTGTTAGCGAACGCCTGTCGGTCTGCTTGACTTATCGGCGGAGCACCACCAGTATGAACACCACTCGAACGCAATGTATCCATAAAATCACGCATATTTAATCGCTGTTTAATATTACTTTTACTGTATAGCTCACCCCGAGGATTAAGCGCTAAGCAGCCTTTTTCTACAACCTCTGCCGCTAGAGGAATGTCAGCCGTTATAACGAGGTCTCCTTTTGTTGCCTGTTGTACTATTACATTATCGGCAACATCAAAACCTGCGCTTACTTGCATAAAATCGATAACTTTTGAAGGTGGTGTTTTTAAAAAGTGATTCGCTATGAGCGTTGTTTGAGTTTTTGTTCGTTCAGCTGCCCGAAAAAGAATCTCTTTTATTACAACAGGGCAAGCATCGGCATCAACCCATATTTTCATGTTCGTTCCTACTCGTTATTTATAAATCTAAAATAAAGGTTTCGTGCGTCTTTATGGTGAAAGCTTTAGTTACATTGTCATTATATTACTTTATTTTTATTACGGGTGCTTAATCTACAAACATTCCCATCTTTTTATAGGGAAAGAGATGGCACTTTAGTTGGTGAACAAGTTATAGTGATAGCAATGCATTGAAACGCTAACAGCCCCAAAACTTTACTTTGCCAACCATGAAGGTCAAATATGAATAAACCACAAAGAGATATTACCCTACGTTTTTTAGCGGAACCTCAGGATGTTAACTTTGGTGGAAAAGTACACGGTGGTGCTGTAATGAAATGGATTGATTTAGCCGCTTATGCTTGTGCAGCTGGTTGGAGCGGTAGATATTGTGTCACAGCTTATGCCGGAGGTATAAAATTTGTTGCACCAATTCATGTTGGAAGCTTAGTAGAAGTTGAAGCAAAAGTTATTTATACCGGTAATTCATCAATACACATCGCTCTAGAAGTAAATGCGTGTGATCCCAAATCATTAAACCGCCGTTTAACTACTCATTGTATCGTGATCATGGTCGCTGTGGATCAAAATGGTCAATCTGAACAAGTACCGCAGTGGGTTCCTGAGTCAGCCAAGGATATTAAACAACATGAGTCTGCAAAAAAATTAATGGAAATGCGTAAACAAATCGGCGAAGAGATGGAAATTTTTATAGAATAGCGCCTCAAGATAAGACTTAATTGAGTAAAACAATGTCTGAAAAGTTACAACAAGCAGTAATCGACCAAATTCAAGCTTATGATGATGAAAAGCGGGCGACATATTTTTTTAAAGAGACCGTATTAAACAATAATATTTGGATACTGACTGACGATCATGGCTGTGTCATGCTCAATACCGATGAAGAAGATTGCATTCCTGTTTGGCCTAATGAAGAGTTTGCACAAGCATGGGCGACCAATGAATGGAAAGATTGTCAGCCCGTATCTATTTCACTAAATAAATGGTTTAGCCGTTGGTCTCACGGACTTGCAGATGACGAATTAGCTATTGTTGTTTTTCCTAACCAAGCAGAACAAGGGCTCATCTTTTTTCCAGATGAAGTTGAAATTGAACTCAAAAAACAACAAAAGAAAAAGCGATAGTACAACTGTTGTTAATACGGAGTTTTTAAACCCTTTATCGGTTTATTATTAAAAGACATATGCCAAATTAGACTGTTCATTGACCCCGTAAACGGTTCTCTTAATCCACTGGAAAATAACTTTGTCATTCATCTGTAGCCAGTATTACCTCTCTAAAAAAACGGATAGTGCCAAGGTAATCGTCTATTTTTATTTGTTCATTAATACCGTGCATTTGCTTTAATGTTTCTGGTTTAAAACGGTTAAAAGCAAATCGATAAATACTCTCACTCAGATCACTATAATGTTTTGCATCGGTACCACCTACAACAAGGTATGGCGTCACTATCATACTTGCATCCTGTGTTACTCGATAAAGACTCTGTGTTAATCGTTGAAAGTTGACATTATTGGTAGCGGATACTGATGAAGGGTTATTACCAAAACCTGCGAGTTGTTCAATGTCAATGTTAGGGTTATTGATGACATCAGTGACATAGTGAGTCACACTATTTATCGTTTCGCTCGGCATTATTCGAAAGTTAATTACTGCAGAAGCTTCACTAGGAAGAATATTATCTTTACTGGACCCCTTCGCCATTGTTGCTGCTGTGGTTGTACGAATAGTGGCATTGGTAGTTTGGCTTGCACTCAATATTTTTTCAACAATGGGTTCTGTTAGCCACATGTTTGCAAAAACAGCTTTTTTTAGTGTACCCATGGCAGGACCAATATTGTTAAAAAGTTGTTTAGAGTAGGTCAAGTTTGCAGGAAAAGGACTGTTTTCCAAATTAACAATGGCTTGAGATATTTCACCTAAAGCAGTGTGTTTGGGCGGCATGGAGGAATGTCCTCCGCTAGAATTAGCGGTTAGTTTCAAACTGACGTAACCTTTTTCCGCTATTCCTATTAAGGCTACTGATGATTCAATACCAGGGATAACACCATCACTGATAATAGACCCGCCTTCATCAAGAATAAACTCAAAAGAGAGTTTCTGAGCCGCAAGATACTTTGCTATTTTTTTTGCACCTTGTTCTCCTCCTAGTTCCTCATCATGGCCAAAGGCGAGATAAATACTACGTTTAGGGCGATATCCTTGGGCTAGCAAGTTTTCTATTGCTTCCATTATGCCCATAACGCCTGATTTAATATCAATTGCGCCACGTCCCCAGATAGTACCATTGGAAATTTCACCAGCGAAGGGAGGGTGAAGCCATTGTTTTTTAGTTTCTTGGTCAACAGGGACAACATCTTGATGACTCATTAATAATACCGGTTTTAATGAATCGTCAGAACCTTGCCATTTATAGAGAAGGCTTAATTTATTAATTTTTTTCTGAATTAAGTTTTCATGTAATAAAGGAAAACTCTTGGCTAAGAAAAGGTGAAACTGGTGGAAGTTCTCAGGACGGCGGTTTGAAATGTCAGCGTATGAAATGGTTTTGTGCTGAATAGCCTTAGATAATCGAGTCGTAACAGCTGATTTATTGATGGGGGCATTATTTAATAATGGCGTCAGCTTTATTTGATCACGAGTAAAAGACAAAGTATTAAACAGTACTATTCCAAGAAGGCAGGTAAAAATTAATACTGACCATTTTATTAGTTTCATTGATATCGCCTTTTTGGTTATGTTGAGTCGTTGGTTGAAGTCATAGGCCAAAGCATAGTAATTTTAGCCCCCCCGTTGATATTATTAGCAACTTTTAACTGGCCACCGTGGTTTCTTGCTATCTCCGCACATAAAGATAAACCAATACCTGAGCCATGTTGTTTAGTTGTATAAAAGGGAGTTAATACGTTATCTAAATTTGCAAAGCCTGGACCATTATCATTAACTTCAATAACCTGCAGTTGTTGTTGGTAATATATTTTTACGTCAATTTTATTTTTGTTTAATTCAGAAGCTTCGAAAGCGTTTTTTAATAAGTTGATCATCACTTGTGCTATTTGTTCTATATCACCAAAGCATTGCTCGCTGCCATGAAAACTAACCAGACAATTTGGTGAATTTAGCATGCTTTCTGCTTCAGTTAAAATTTCACCGAAATTAAACCATGATAATTTAGGGCAGGGTAGTTGAGCTAATCGACTGTATTCACCAATAAAAGATAGTAAACGATTACTACGTTTTTTTATTCTAGTTAATACTAAGCGGGTTTGTTGTTCATCCAAATGCTCATTGCTGAGTAATGTATCTGCCATAGAGTACATGGGAGTTAATGAGTTTCTTAATTCATGTCCTAATACCCTGATCAAGCTTTGTTGGGTGGTACTTTGGTTTTGATTAAGTAACTGGGAAATATCCAAAGCAGAAAAAAGCCACTGTTTTTTATCTTGTCTTAAGTAGCTAATGGTTTGGCTTTGCCACTTGTGATCAAATTTTGGATGATGAAAGTTATTCTCTTTGAGCGTAAAACCTAGATTTTTAGATAAGCTACCCAATAACATTGGCTGCTGAATTTGTTCATTCATTGCCACATTGCGATAGGTCAATTTAAAATCATGGTCAAAGAGACACACAGGAACAGGCCACGAGTCGAGTACTTGATTTAATAAATTATCAATGGATTGGTTCTGCGTATATTTTTTGAAATTGACATGTGCCAATTCCGTTATTTCATTTTGTAATTCAAGTAACAAGTTATTGGGGTGTTGTTTTTTAAAGCGTAAGTTATATTCACCTTCTCTCATTATTTGAGTGTAAGTACTAAGCTGCATTATGGCTTGGCACCAAAACCAATAACAACGTGATGCAAACCAAATGAGAGGATAGCTTAAAGAAAACACCAAGGTTGCAATACCAAGGTAGCTCCAATTTGCTTGCAAAGCGAGAGCGCCAGTAAGTGATAATAGGCAAATAACGGTAAATGTTAAGCCGGTTATTAACCAATTTTCATGACTCACTTATTTTTCCTTTTTATGTATACCCAAGCACCTTGAAGTTGTTTGGGTATATGTAAATTTTTTTAACTAACAAATATAAGATTATTCACTAATATCAAAGCTAATATTGAATTTTTCTAATCGACGATACAGGGCGTTTCGAGAAATCTCAAGTAACTTTGCCGCCTCAATCACTTGGCCCGAGGTAGCTGTCATGGCTTTTTCAATTAATAATCGTTCTGCTTGTTCCAATGGTTGCAGTTGTATTTCTTTATTTTCGGTATTAGGTAATTCAAGTAACAGTTGTTGATCGGTGACTTCATTTGTTGTTGCTAATAAAACAGCACGCTCAATGACATGACTTAATTCTCTAATATTACCGGGCCAAGCATGTTGCTTCAGTTTATTGATCGCCGAGCTTGATAAAGTGAGTTGGGTTTTATGGTATTTTTTACTAAATTTTACGATGAAATTTTCAGCTAAAGGCTGGATATCATCTAACCTCTCTCTAAGTGAGGGCATAGTAATAACCAAAGTATTTAATCGATAGAGTAAGTCTTGCCGAAAAGTACCATCACTGACTAATTGCGTCAAATTAGCATTAGTTGCGCTGATTAATCTAACATTGGCTACTTGTGTTTGGCTTGAGCCTAATATTTCATATTGCCCCGTTTCCAGTACCCGTAACAGTTTTGGTTGTAGTGTTAATGGCAATGAACCAATTTCATCAAAAAATAATGTCCCTTGGTCTGCTAATTGAAAACGACCAATACGATGTTGTTTTGCGTCGGTAAACGCTCCTTTTTGATGACCAAAAAGCTCACTTTCAAATAAATTATCTGGAATGGCTGCCATATTTACAGCAATGAGTGGGTTATTTTGTCGAGTTGATAATTGATGAATGCGCTCTGCCAATAATGATTTTCCAGTGCCATTTTCTCCAAGAATAAGTACGTTGGCATCTGTAGGCGCTATTTGAGTGACGAGTTGTTCAATAGCAAGCATAGTTTTTGACTGACAAATCCAGTTTTCATAACTATCACTATTGGTTAATGCTGTATTGGGTTTGGCACTGAGTAATTGACGGTAACCTTGGTGCTCCTGTTTTAGTCGTGAAAAACTCAACTGTTGTTGAATACTATTTAGTAACTTTTCTTTTTGCCAAGGCTTTTCAATAAAATCACAAGCACCTTGTTTTAATCCATTGACGGCCAACTCAATACTACCCCAAGCAGTCATTAATATAACCGGAATATTGCTCTGTTTTAATTGTTTGAGAATGTCCAAACCTTCTTGACCACTAGTGGTATCTCGGCTGAAATTCATATCAAGTAGTACTAAATCGGGTTTTTGTCGTTCTGCTTGAATAATGACTTCTTTTGCATTGCTCGCTTCAATAATTTTATAATTATTGGTCATTAAAAGCAGTTCAAGTGCTAAACGTATATCTTCGTCATCATCTGCAATTAAGATAGTGGCTTGATGTAAATTCGAGTTTGTCAAAAAAGTACCTTTAAAATAGAAAGCTAATTGGTGTTAAATAAAAAGGGGTAACAATATGTTACCCCAAAGTTTACTTGATTATTTTATTGATCTTCAAGATAAAACTACATGTGATTTTTTACTAATCACAGCGTAGAGCTTGCATAGGGTCGGCGCTGATAACACGCCATGCTGGCGTAATCACTGACAATATCACGATAATAATTAGTCCAGCATCCAAGGCTGACATTGCAAGCCAATTAAAGGAAGGTAACATCTCCACATGATTTTGTAGTTGTTCATAACCAATAACGGATATTGCAAAACCTAAACCTAAACCAATCACTAACATCCATAATGCATCTTTTAAAATGAAGTTAACTAATTTCAGTTGCTTAGCGCCTGTAGCCATGCGTATGGCTAACTCGTATTTACGGTGATTAGTCGTCATTTGTGTTAAACCAGCAACACCAATAGCGGCAAGTAATAAGGTTAATGCCGTAGTGGTTAATACGATCCACATGCTAACTCTTTGCTCTAGTGTTTGGGTGTTCCAAATTTCTTCGATAGAGCTCACTTGTAAATTACCCAATCGAGGGAATTGACGTTTCAGTTCATCTTCTATCATAGTTGCCGAAATTGTCTGCCCAACAGGCATCATTACCGTAAAGTTTAATTGTCCATTACGAATCTTATATGAGTATACCGAAGGAAAAGTTAATGTTTCTGCGATACCCGTTCGGCTGATTGTATTACCAGCAATACCATTAATTATTTGTGGTTTTGCTTCCGGACCACTATTAATTTTAATGGATTTACCGATGATTTCATCATAACCCAGAGCTGGAAAAATTTCTTTTGCCATATTCTCATCTATAACGATACGATCTTCATCATTGTCTATTTGAAGTTGTGACAAGTTTGCACCCGCAAGTAATGGAATGTTGAAAGTACTAAAATATTCAGCACTTAAATTTTTAACTTGGTACATAATACGCTTATTATCATTTTCCTCAGAACGATATCCAGACAGTCTTAACTCGTTTGAAAGAGGGGCATTGGCTGTAATTACCACCCGACTATTGGCTACCTTATTTTCAATGAGCGAACTTATATCAGACAATAATCGATTCATTTCACTGTCATTATAATTATCTGTGCGTTTCGTTAATGTCTCCAACCATTGTTCATCTGTGACGGACAACTCAACATTGTAGCTATTTCCTAAATCGTAGCCTAAATCACGGTAAACCGATTGATAACTTTGCAGGGCAACCATTACAGAAGCTGTTAATAAAATGGATGCTATAGATAGTTGAGCAATCATTAATACTCGGCTTAACCATTGGTTACTTTGTGCCTGAATACCTTTACCACTGCTATTAAGATTATTAGCCAATGCTTGTTTATCAATATCAACTAAGGCAAGA
>Ga0105356_10006334_pt1 | contig 11047 bp, 9 predicted proteins | sample GOMGulsemesocosm_3_FD_83502 | JGI IMG/M metagenome (GOLD analysis project Ga0105356, IMG submission 83502) | Methane-oxidizing microbial communities from mesocosms in the Gulf of Mexico - GOM9D Gulf of Mexico | ecosystem: Environmental > Aquatic > Marine > Cold seeps | place: Gulf of Mexico...
ATATCGACTTTTTAATTAAAATCTATACCCTTGAAAAACTGCCTTAAGCTACTTCTTTTTTTAATCGTATTCAGTGTTGAAGCCCAAACAGATTTCGACTCAACTAGCTTTAACGTCAGTAAAGCGGATCTTCTTACCAATACCTATGCCCGCGATTCCACAGCTTCTGCCTTAGTAATTTATGAAGAGGGTAATAGTTTTTTCGATAGGCTGAAATTCAAACTCATCACAGAAATTCAAAAAAAAGTCAAAATATTGACAAAAGAGGGTGCTGATCATGCTATTGTAGAAATCTTATTGCGTAATAATGACAGCAAACGGAGCATAGAAAAAATTAGCGCCATTAAAGCGAGTACTTATAATTTAAAAAACGGCCAAATTACGTTCACAACTTTGGATAAAAACGATATTCATAAGGAGGTTTATAACAAGAACTTTACCTTAATAAAATTTACGCTTCCCAATATCCAAAAAGGCTCAGTGATTACTTATAGCTACACCATAGAGTCTCCTTTTATGTATAAATACAGAAGTTGGACATTTCAGGATGATATCCCAAAGCTCTACAGTGAATACAGAACTAGCATTCCAGGAAACTATGACTATAATATTAAACTCGTTGGTACTTCACGCTTGGCAGTCAATACGAGCAAACTCGTTAGAAACTGTTTATCGGCTCGCAATGGAGGAACTGCAGATTGTACCGATTCAAGATATGTTATGAAAGACATTCCCGCATTTGTTTCCGAAGATTATATGACTACCAAAAACAATTATCTATCGCGGATAGAATACGAATTAAAAATATATCAGGGCTTTGATGGTTTAATTGACAAAATAACCAAAACTTGGAAGGATGCGGATAAGGAATTAAGAAATGATCCTGCAGTAGGGAAACAAATTCAAAAAACATCCTTGGTAAAGGATCTGATGAACCCATCCGAATTGAACAACTCTAGTCCCCTTGAAAAGGCCAGATCCATTTATAATTTTGTTCAAAACAACTATATCTGGAATGGGGAGCACAAAATTTTCAAAGATGTATCCGTTAAAAACCTTATTAAAAATAAGACTGGTAATATTTCTGCGATTAATATTTTATTAAACAGCTTATTTATTGAAAATGGAATCGCTGCCAAACCGGTATTACTTTCGACAAGAAACAATGGATTTGTCACTAAGATATACCCCGTAATATCCGATTTCAACTATTTAATTGTTCAGGTAACTGTCGATGGTAAAACCTATTTATTGGACGCTACAGATAAGTATTTAAATTTTGGAGAACTTCCTTATAAGTGTTTAAATCAGTCTGGGAGACTCTTAGATTTTAAGAATGGAAGTCAATGGATAACTATCCATCCAAAGGGCTTATCTTCTATACTTCACAAAGTAGATTTAAAATTAGATCCAGATGAAGAAACCTTAGCGGGAACAGTACACTCACGATATACGGGTTATCATTCCATAGCTCAGAAAAAGAAATATTTTTTGGATCAATCAAAATACAAAGAAGACTTTGAAGCTATAAATGAGGATTTTGAAATTAGTGCACATACTGTTGATTGTGAATCGAAATCTGAGGCGCATTTTAACGAGTCCTTTGAGCTCCTTAATGCCGATTTGAATCTCGTTGCTGATAAGATCTATTTAGACCCTTTTATCATTAAATTTTTCAAAAAGAATCCCTTCCAACTCCAGGAAAGAACTTATCCCGTTGATTTTGGATACAAACAGAGTTTTAACTATGCCTTTCAAATTGATCTTGGTGAGCATTATGAAGTCGAGGAGATCGCTAAAGATTTCAATATGAGACTCCCAGAAAATGGCGGAGATGTCGTATTTAATACGAAGGTCTTAAACAATAAACTAATGATTTTTTTAAAGATACGTTTCAAAAAAGAGATCTACATTCCTCATAATTACCCGTCCTTAAAACAGTTTATGAGTGGAATTGTTGATCTTCAAACAAAATCATTAATCGTATTAAAAAGGAAATAATTAAACTTTTATTACTTTTGTTTTTATGACTAACAAAAAGGCCGGAATAAATTGGCAGCACAAACTTCACGAAATCCTATACGAAGCTGACACGCCAATAGGTAAAATTTTTAACATGCTTTTGCTCATGGTTATATTGGCAAGTATTGTTCTGGTCATGCTGGAAAGCGTCGCTAGCTTTGATGCCAAATACCATACATTCTTAAATATTTCGGAATGGATTATAACGATTTTGTTTACCATTGAATATATAGGAAGAATTATAGCTGTAAAAAAGCCATTAAAATATATCTTCAGTTTTTACGGTATCATTGATTTATTGTCGACGATACCAAAATACTTATCCCTAATATTTATCGGATCACACTCGTTGGTAGCACTGAGGGCATTACGCCTTATGCGGGTCTTCAGGATCTTAAAACTCGCCCGATATATTGGTGAAACCACAAATTTTGTACGTGCTTTAAAAGTGAGTCGGGCAAAAATTGCCGTATTTATATCCTTTGTATTTATACTGTGCATAATTTTGGGAACGGTGATGTATTTAATAGAAAGCGGCGAAGATAGTGGGTTTACTAGTATCCCTAGAAGTGTCTATTGGGCGATTGTAACTTTAACCACGGTGGGTTATGGCGATATTGCTCCCATTACCCCTTTAGGCCAATTTATTGCCTCGATCATTATGATCATGGGTTATGGAATAATTGCGATTCCAACGGGAATCGTATCCTCTGAAATGACCAAGACTAGAGCTAAAAAATTACACGTAAATACGCAGGCCTGTCCTAATTGTATGGCAGAATCTCATAGAGACCACGCTGATTTTTGTTATAACTGTGGGAACCAATTAAATGATGAATAAATTTTTAATTTCTATTGTAGGTCCAACAGCTATAGGAAAAACTGCCCTTAGTATTAAATTAGCGCAGCATTATAATACCGAGATAATATCGGCTGATTCCAGGCAATTTTTTAAAGAAATGCAAATTGGTACAGCAGCTCCGACACCTTCTGAGTTGGACCAAGCCAAACATCACTTTATCCATCATAAATCGATAGAGGATCCCTACAGTGTTGGCACTTTTGAAAAGGATGCCATTAACTGTTTAGAGGAGCTCTTTAAAACCAAAGACATTGTCATTTTAGTTGGTGGATCTGGATTGTATGTCGATGCTATAAACAAAGGCTTAGATTATTTCCCTAAGGTTGACCCAAGCATTAGGGAAGACTTAAATCAGCGATTAAAATCTCTCGGACTTACTAATTTACAGGAACAATTAAAGGAATTAGACCCTATTGCCTACTCTACTATTGCTATAGATAACCCACACCGGGTTATTAGAGCCTTAGAAATATGCATTGGAAGCAAGGCGCCTTATTCCAGTTTTTTAAATAAGGACAAAGGCAAACGATCCTTTGAGACCATCACTATTGGCTTAACTGCCGATCGGGAAGTCATCTACGAACGCATTAACAAGAGAGTAGATATAATGCTGTCTGAAGGCCTACTAGAAGAGGTTAAAACATTAATTGAAAAGCAAGATTTAAATGCCCTAAACACCGTGGGTTATAAGGAAATATTTAAGTATTTCAAGGAAGCGTGGACTTTAGATTTTGCAGTTTCGGAGATTAAAAAAAATTCACGGCGTTTTGCAAAACGTCAGCTTACTTGGTTTAAAAAAGACAAGGCAACGCATTGGCATGATTATCAAGATCAATTAACTTCTATTATCTCTAGCATAGACCAAGAAATTAGAGACAAAAAAAAATCCAGCTAATCATAAATTAGCTGGATTTTTAGCAATTAACAACTTAAAAAATACTATGCTTTTTGGTTTACAACCAATCTAAATCCTTCCCCGTGAATGTTGAGAATTTCAACATTTTCATCGACTTTCAAATACTTTCGTAATTTGGCAATATATACATCCATACTTCTAGATGTAAAATAATTATCGTCTCTCCATATTTTTGTCAAGGCCAATTCTCGTGGCATCAAATCATTTTCATGAAGGGCTAACAAACGAAGTAATTCATTTTCCTTAGGAGATAATTTAGAAGGCTCTCCGCCTTTATGTCTTAAGAACCGCAGTTTAGAGTTTAAGTGAAATTGGCCAATTTCGAACTCAAATTGCTTACTATCTGCAACGCTATCTGTAGCTTTACGCTGAATTATTGCCTTAATCTTCATAAGTAATACTTCGCTATCAAAAGGCTTGTTTAAATAATCATCGGCACCAACTTTATATCCTTTTAATACATCTTCTTTCATAGCCTTAGCCGTTAAGAAAATAATTGGAACATCGGCGTTCTTCTCACGAATTTCTTTAGCCAAAGTAAAACCATCTTTATAAGGCATCATCACATCAAGGATGCATAAATCGTAATCATCTTTTTTAAATTTCTCAAAGCCTTCCATACCATTTTTAGCATGAACAACATCGTAATCGTTCATAGTTAAATAATCCTTTAAAACGGTTCCAAAATTTGGATCATCTTCAACTAAAAGTATTTTCTTATTTTGTTCTTCCATAATTATATTATGATATTAATGGTAATTTTATAATAAAGGTACTACCCTTTCCTTTTTCACTTTCTACACTTACATAACCATGATGGTCATCTACAATTCTTTTTACATAAGCTAAACCTAAACCATGGCCTTTTACATTATGTACATCTCCAGTATGTTCTCTATAAAACTTTTCGAACACCTTTTTTTGAACGACTTTAGACATTCCGTTCCCTTGATCTTTTATTTTTAATAAAATATTATTTCCAACATTTTCTGTATACAAATCAATTTTTGGTTCTTCATTAGAGTACTTTACAGCATTGTCTAACATATTTACTATAACGTTAGTAAAGTGAGTTTCATTGGCTAATACATCAGAATTAATCGCCTCTAAATGCGCCTTTATATATCCATTTCTATTTTCAACAATCAGTTCAAGATGAGCTACAGCATCCGACACCAGGTCGTGCAATGCAACTTTGTCTTTAGAGATATTAAGTTCATTTTTTTCAAGCTTAGAGATTCTCAGTACATTTTCTACCTGAGCGTGCATCCGTTTATTCTCCTCTTTAATCATTCCTAAATAACGCTTCACTTTAGCCTCATCATTAATAATTTTAGGATTTCTAATCGCGTCTAAAGCCAAATTGATAGTCGCTATAGGTGTTTTAAACTCATGGGTCATATTATTGATAAAATCCGTCTTTATCTGCGATATTTGACGTTGTTTTCTCAATTGATATATGGCACTTGTATATGCGATAATAATTATAATGGTGAAAATTATAGACAACATTGTCATACCAAATATGGAAGACAAAATATACCTATTTCTCTCAGGAAAATTAACGAAAAGACTATAATCACTCTCGTCATTATTATCTAAGAACACTTTCACTCCGATGGTCGATTTTGGCTCTAATTCAAAATATTCCGACTGTACTTTGGTCGCTAAATCTTTATGATATATGGCAAATTCATAACCAATATCAATATCGAATTCTTTCAGCTTTTTATTTAAAAGTCTCTTAATTTCCTTTGAGGTAACACGTAAATGAATGGGTACGCTGGCGGCTAAATCTTTATGAGTTGTTTCAAATATTATTTCTTCACGTCTCGATATTTCTCCTAGTTTCAATAAGCGCTCTTCAGGAGTTACAGTAGTACTACGTTCTATATTAACATCCTTGTACACCTGTGTTTCACGTTCGTTTGTTAAACGGATCACATTTATACTATCTGAACTTATGTCAAAGAACGATGGTATTTTAAAACTTTCTTCTAAAATCCCATTTCTATATCTAATCGTTTCATTAGAATCCATATCATCTTGAATGACGTATAAATTTCTAATGGCAGTGGTATCACCATCAATAAAGCCATCTTCCCTTAATGCTTCAAATTTCAGTACATATTTTAAATACTCCTTTTCTTGAATTGCATTGGAAGTGTAGCTCAGCGCATTTATGACTTTATAATTAAATTGCTCCTCTTCATTTTCAACAGTATTTTTAATAAAATAAGCTTGCACAAAAATTATACCAACAAGAGACAAGCTCATTAATATAACCAATAAGCCAAATACTTTTTTACTCATTGTTCAAAATTAATATTTTAACATTTAGCAATACACCCCTTTAACCTTACATTAACACAAATGTTAAAATTTAAAGTTTAACCTATGCTTTTAAGAATTCTTTGATGTATATCTTTCACTTGTTGACGGGTTTCAATCAAATCATTATTCACAATAACATATTGGGATAAAGCCACTTTTTTAGCATCATTCCATTGGTTTTTAATCACCGATTTTACACGTTCCTCAGGAGCATTATCGCGATCCATTACACGCTGAATCCTATCCGTTTCAGAAGCGGTGACAGTAATCATTGCATCGTAATTTAAGTAAGCTCCATTTTCAAATAAAATTGCAGCCTCTTTAATCACGTATTCAGATGTTTGCTTTGTCGTCCAATTTTTAAAATGTCGCCCAACTTTTGGATGAACAATGGCATTCATTTCCTCCAATATTTCCTTATTATTAAATATAGTCCCGGCAATAAAAGGCTTATTGAGTTCATTATTAATATAAGCCTGTTCCCCTAGAAGTGCACAGAGTTGCCTTTTAATAACTTTAGAACTACGCATCAGCTTTTTCGCTTCCAAATCGGCAATATATATTGGTATTCCCAAATCTTGAAACATTTTAGCTACTGTAGTTTTACCACTTCCTATGCCACCGGTAAGGCCTATAATTTTCACTCTATTACTTTTTAATTAATTATGGTCAATAAAATAAAAACCGATGTAAGCTAAACCTCGAGTATTCTAATACTAATCATTCTACTATAATATACTCAATTCTTTTCACATGCAATCTAACATTCTTAACTAAATCTGGTTGTTGTACAATTTTTGGAATAAGGTATGTGTCTTGAGTATTAAGGGTATTATAATCGCATTCTACTATAAAGCTAGTCGAAGAGATCTTTTTAAAATTACTCAAACTCGTATAATATATTACAGGTACGACTTTTGGGTAGTATTTCAAGCTAATGCCCTTAGGGACATTCACAACATTAATAGGAACTGCGATACTGCCTTCCGTAAATTTTTCAACCACGCCAGATACCTCTATCCCTTGATGAGAGTATTTTAAATCTTGATCTTTATTTGGTAACTTCAAATTCACCTGACTCAAAATATTGGAATTAACATCTGTCAGATTTAGAGATTCTGTCATGATCTCAGATATTGAATCCGTTAATACTTTCGGTCCGATAACCTTTATTGAATCAGGAACTAGCTTAAAGGAATTTAATAAATCAAACCCTGATGCAAACTTCACTTCTGAATTCAGAACAATGGGAATTTTTTTTACTGTATTTACATCATACCTAAAGCTAAGTGTATCTGGATTAATACTTTCAATTTTCACATTTTGATCAAACTGTTTAATTACATTTGATAATTCTCTTTTTTCGATCCAGTCAAAGTGTGTTGCTGTTTTGTCTAGCTTATTAAAATCAACATCAATTGTCGGCGACGAAAAATAATATTTAATCTGCTTAAATCCGTATGTGGTAAGGGTTATACGCATAACATTAGTCGAGTCCTTGATGACAACGACATCTTCTGGCAGGTTTATAGCATTTACTCTAAATAAGAACGTATGGGTGTAATCTTTAGAAAGCTTTGTTAGCAGTGAAAACAACACTGATACGAAAATAAATAGGGCAAAGACGTTTGCTCTTTTACTTTTAAAATATAGGGTTAGTTTATTTTTCAATATGCTCATTACTTCACTTTAAAGAATAAATCAGGAAACTGTTGCTCAATATCTTTTTTAGAGAATATTAAGATTAGTGTAGATTTCAAAAAGCCATAGCCGTATCCAAAAAACTGAATAATAATAGCAAGGATTGCTAAAAATGCAACCTTTAAGCTTCTGGTCTTAATCAGAGCTACCAGTAAACAGATGGCAAAATATAAGCCATAACAGATTAAAGGGAGAATATATCCCATTACTGTAAGTCCTATGGACAAAAGAGCTCCCAAGCCAAACATAGAGGGAAACCAGTAGGTGATTTTCCTAGTTTCGGGGTGCCATTGATTCAATATAGGTCTTACTGATCCAAATTTATGCACTTGTTTATAAAACTTAGACCATGAAATTCTTCGTTTATGATAGACATAAGCTTCGGGAATAAGTTTTGTTTTAAATCCTAATTTAGTAAGGCGAATAGATAAATCAGGATCTTCTCCGGGATGAATTCTTCCAAAACCATTAGTAGCCACAAAGGCGGCTTTAGAAATCCCCATATTAAAGCTTCTCGGTTCAAATTTATTCACACTTGATTTTTTTCCTCTAATGCCTCCTGTGGTTATAAAAGATGTCATGGCAAAATTAATGGCCTTTTGTATAGTGCTAAATGAATGATGGGCCGCATCTGGACCACCAAAACAATCTATATAATCCTTATTTAAGTTATTTAAAACATTGTTTAAGTAGTTTTTAGGCAGGACACAGTCTGAATCTAGGATAATAAAATAATCTCCTTTGGCAGCTTTCATGCCATAGTTCCTGGAGTCGCCTGGCCCCGAATTCTCTTTAAAAAAATAAGAAATATTCAAATCTTCCTGAAAGCTATCAACGACAGATTTAGAAGGGATGGAAGAACCATCTTCTATAATTACAATCTCAAAATCATGATCTCCTCTTAAAGCCACAAAACTTTCGAGTAATTCTTTTGCTTCTTCTGGCCTATTATAAATAGGAATGATAAAAGAAATATTATTTGCTGTCATAGCTCACAAAGATAATTAAACCACAACTATAAAAATGCTTAATTTATTGTAATAAAAAAACCTCGCCAAATACATTAGCGAGGTTGATTCTATAATTTATTTTAAAATTATCTCTTAATAATTTGTTTTGTTTCCGTAGTTCCATTTATGGTTACACGTACAAAATAAGCACCAGTTCGCAGGCTAGACATATCTATCTCGCTCGTTGACTTATTAGGTGCAAGGCGTAAAACTTCTTGACCTAACATATTGTAAATTGAAACATTTTCAATAGTACGTTGTGCTTTTAAATTAAGCTTCGTCGTTACCGGGTTAGGATAAAACTTAAACTGATTTAATTCAACATTCTCTACAGCAAGTGGTGGAGAATCAGGAGACCAAATTTTAACTGTGAAATTTCCATTACTCACATAGTTATTATGATCTTTTGCATAATAATTAAATACTCTTACATAATAAGTATCTCCTACTGTTAAGCTTGATGCATTAATTTCTTCGAATGAGCTCGTAGTTCCTACATTGGCATCAATACAAATAACTACAACAGGAGTATCTCCACAGGCATTAGAATATAAAACCGCAACCCCGTCAAAATTAAGGTCGAATCGTATATTAACATTTGCTGTTTTTGCAACGAAAGAATACCAAACATCCTCTTCAGCAGTAGCATTTGGACCACATTCTGCTGCCAATGTCGCCGTAGAATTATCAATGGTTCCGTTGGTTGCTGTAGCTGCTGCTGCATTAAGAGTTTCTATTTCTTGTACAATTACTTGAGCACCTGAACAATCGTCATTAGTTGGAGCCGTAGTAAAGACATGTGGCCCAACCCAAGTACTTGTGCCATTAGCTGCACAATCTGCTCTCACATAAGCATGATAGGTATTATCGGCTGTTAAGGTTGAGAATGTATAAGTGTTATTGGTAACTCCAGAAGCTGTTGGTGTTGTTCCTGAAAAGGTTCCTCCTCCAGTTATATCTACGAGATCCACATCCCATTTTGCTTCTGTTCCTCCAGGTCCTGAACTCCAATTAAAAGTAGCTCCTGTTGTAGTAACCCCTGTAAGGCTTCCAGAAACAGGCTCAACACAAGTTGGTTGCTCTCTCACCAATACATCATCAATAAACCATTGAGATTTGGCGTCTCCTTCATATTCAAAAGCGACATATACAGTGGCATGTACAGGCAGCGTATAAGCCCCTTTAACAGCCCATGATGCCCCACCGGTAACAGTCGATAAGGATATCCAAGTCGCAGTATTTAGGTTAGACCCATTATAATCAGTAGAATAATACACATTATTTACTGCAGGAGTGGCAGCGAATTCAAGGCTTTCATAATAAGTTAATTCTGGAGTTGTAGCTCCTGATAAATCCATAACCTTTGTAATTAGCCAGCGATGTTTATTTACTCCATTTCCTGTTTCACCAGGAAAAAAATCATTAAACCAGGCCGATTTGGTTCCTGAATTAGCTCTTGTTGTTGTAGCAGCCCAGGTATAAGTTCCTGCTGTACCAGCATTGTTAACACCTGCTGGGTCTGCCCATCCATCTGGCAAGAAACCATCTTCAAATCCTTCCGATAGATAGGTTTGGGCAAAGAAAGCAGATGACCATGCAAACATGGCGATTAATAGCGTAATTTTTTTCATTTGGATACAATTTAGTTAAGTTTATTTTCGATTATCTATTAAATTTATATCAAATTCATGATTATTAGCACATTAATCGTTAAAACCTAAAATATACACGTTGAAAAGGATTACAATTAAGATAATATCGATAAGCGTAATACATTTTAACAAAAAAAAGGCCTTACAAAATGCAAGGCCTTTATTTAGAGTATTATAGTCTAAAAATTATTCTTTCATGAAAGGTTCCATCACCTCATTACTCACACCCATATTACTAAAACCACCATCATTATAGAGGTTTTGAAGTGTAACACGTTTCGTTAAATCACTAAATAAGCTTACCGTATAATTCGCACAGTCCAAAGCTGTAGCATTCCCTAGCGGAGACATTTTATCGGCATAGGCAATAAACCCATCAAAGCCTTTAACACCTTGACCAGCTGTAGTTGGCGTTGGTGATTGAGAAATTGTATTTACTCTCACTTTTTTGTCTTTTCCAAAGAAATATCCAAAACTACGTGCAATACTTTCTAAATACGCCTTATTATCGGCCATATCATTATAGTCAGGAAATACCCGTTGTGCGGCC
>Ga0105356_10006335_pt1 | contig 11047 bp, 9 predicted proteins | sample GOMGulsemesocosm_3_FD_83502 | JGI IMG/M metagenome (GOLD analysis project Ga0105356, IMG submission 83502) | Methane-oxidizing microbial communities from mesocosms in the Gulf of Mexico - GOM9D Gulf of Mexico | ecosystem: Environmental > Aquatic > Marine > Cold seeps | place: Gulf of Mexico...
AGATATGGCAAAGAAAAAAGAAATTTCAGTAGAAGAAAAGTTAAGAGCACTATATAACTTGCAATTAATCGATTCTCGTATTGATGAAATCAGAAATGTACGAGGAGAACTTCCTTTAGAAGTTGAAGATTTAGAAGACGAAGTAGCTGGATTAAGCTTAAGAGTTGACAACTTCAATACTGATATCGAATCACTTAAAGAAAGTATCAAAGCCAAATTGAACGGTATTGAAGAATCTAAAGTATTGATTAAAAAGTATACTAAACAACAAGATAATGTTCGTAACAACAGAGAATATAATTCTTTGGCTAAGGAAACTGAATTTCAAGAATTAGAAATTGAATTAGCAGAAAAGAACATTAAAGAATTTAAAGCACAGATAGTACACAAAAGTGATGTAATCGGTAAAGCGCAAGAGCGTTTAACTGACAAACAAACACATTTGACTCATAAAAAAGATGCTTTAAACGAAATTCTTGCTGAAACTGAAAAAGAAGAAGAAGCGTTATTAGAAAAATCTGCTAAATACCAAAAGCAAATTGAAGAGCGTTTAATGATTGCATACAACCGAATCAGAACTAATGTTAAAAATGGCTTGGCAATTGTTGCTATTGAACGTGGAGCTGCTGGAGGATCATTCTTTACAATACCACCTCAAGTACAAGTAGAAATCGCTAGTCGTAAAAAAGTAATTACTGATGAGCATTCTGGTAGAATTTTAGTTGATGCTGAATTAGCAGCTGAACAAAAAATAAAAATGGAAAAAATGTTTGCTAAACTATAAGTAACCATTCTTAAATATAAATGAAAGCTATCTTTAAAAAGATGGCTTTTTTTGTACCTTTAAACTTCTTAAAAAAGACAAACCAAAACATGGGAGACATACAATTAACAAGAATCAATAAGTTTTTGAGTGAAGCTGGCTATTGCTCACGAAGAGCCGCTGACAAATTGATTGATCAAGGTAGAGTTACCATAAATGGTGTAGTACCCGAAATGGGGACAAAAATAGCCCCAACTGACAAAGTTAGAGTTGATGGTAAGTTAATATCCGAATCAAAGGAGAAACCGGTTTATTTAGCATTTAACAAACCTGTCGGGATTGTTTGTACTACTGACACTAGAGTTGAGAAAGATAACATTGTAGACTACATAAACTATCCTACACGTATATTTCCTATTGGCCGTTTAGACAAACCTAGTGAAGGGCTAATTTTTCTAACTAACGACGGTGACATTGTAAACAAAATATTACGCGCAAGAAACAACCACGAAAAGGAATACCTAGTAACTGTTGACAAACAAATAACTCAAGATTTTCTTAAAAAAATGAGCAGTGGTATTCCTATTCTAGATACCGTAACTCGTAACTGTAAAGTAGAACCCATTAGCAAATTTACATTTAAAATAACACTAACTCAGGGACTCAACAGACAAATTAGACGTATGTGTGAATATTTAGAATACGAAGTAACTAAATTAAAGCGTGTTCGAATTATGAATATTTCACTTGATGTTCCTGTAGGACAATGGCGTGACATTACCCCAGAAGAACTAAAAGAACTAATAACACTTACAGACGAATCGAGTAAAACATCTTAAAAAACTAAAAAGCCAAAATCAAATGATTTTGGCTTTTTAGTTTTTATATAATTAAGTTTATGATTCCCCAACGTGACGTTCACCTGCTAATAATGTATTCTTTAATAACATTGCAATAGTCATTGGTCCTACTCCACCAGGAACTGGTGTAATATAACTTGCTTTTTTACTTACGCTTTCAAACTCAACATCACCCGCTAAGCGAAAACCAGATTTTTTAGTTGCATCAGGCAAACGAGTAATTCCAACATCTACAACTACAACACCATCTTTTACCATATCTCCTTTTAAAAATTCAGAAATACCTATGGCAACAATAATAATATCTGCTTTCTGAGTAAAGCTTTTCAAATCCTTGGTCCTACTGTGCACTAAAGTTACGGTAGCATCACCAGCTTTACGCTTTTGGCTCATTAAAATACTCATCGGGCGTCCAACAATATGACTTCTCCCCATAACTACTACATTCTTACCTGAAGTTTCTATATTATAACGCTCTAGCAACTCTAAAATACCATAGGGTGTCGCTGGCAAAAAACACGGTAAATCCAATGCCATTCTTCCTACGTTAGTAGGATGAAATCCATCAACATCCTTATCTGGATTAATTGCTTTTAAAATTTTTTGCTCATCAATATGTTTCGGTAACGGTAATTGAACAATAAAACCATCAATACTATCATTATTATTTAATTTATCAATCTCGTTTAATAATACCGCCTCAGTAGTTTCTTTTGGTAAATCAATTAACGTTGAATCAAACCCTATCTGACTACAAGCCTTCACCTTAGCCCCCACATAAGTCATACTTGCTCCATCAGTACCTACTAATACAGCAGCTAAATGAGGTGTTTTCCCTCCATTAGCTTTAATTTTAGCCACCTCAACAGCTATTTCATCTTTGATATCATTACTTGTTTTTTTACCGTCTAGTAAAATCATTCTTTTTTAAAGTTTTTAGCTATAGTATTGTGATTATAGCAATTTCTAATTGTAGTTGTTTTTATATGATAAAAAAAAACGCTACCATTTCTGATAGCGCATATTTTTTATTTCATTCCTTGCATCATTTGCATCATCTTCTTTCCACCACCACCTTGCATCATCTTCATCATTTTACTCATCTGATTAAACTGCTTTAGTAATTGGTTTACTTCTTGAACCGATCTTCCTGCTCCTTTAGCAATACGCTTTTTTCTATTCGCATTAATTACGGACGGTTTTTGACGTTCACCTGGTGTCATTGAATAAATAATTGCTTCAATATATTTAAAAGCATCATCATCTATATCCATTCCTTTCATGGCTTTAGAAGCACCAGGGATCATTCCCATTAAGTCCTTCATATTACCCATTTTCTTCACTTGCTGAATTTGCTTTAAGAAATCGTCAAATCCGAATTGATTTTTGGCAATCTTCTTTTGTAACTTCCTAGCTTCTTCTTCATCAAATTGTTCTTGAGCTCTTTCAACCAAAGATACAACATCTCCCATTCCAAGAATACGATCAGCCATACGAGATGGATGGAATACATCAATAGCCTCCATTTTTTCTCCAGTACCAATAAACTTAATTGGCTTATTTACAACTGACTTTATTGAAATAGCAGCTCCACCACGTGTATCACCATCTAACTTTGTTAAAATAACTCCGTCAAAATTCAATAAATCATTAAAGGCTTTTGCTGTATTTACAGCATCTTGCCCTGTCATTGCATCAACAACAAATAAGGTTTCCTGAGGCTGAATAGCTTTATGCACATTAGAGATTTCAGTCATCATCTCCTGATCCACTGCTAAACGTCCGGCTGTATCAATAATAACTACATTATGACCGTTTGCTTTTGCGTGCGCAATACCAGCTGTTGCAATTGCTACAGCATCTGTATTTCCTCTATCAGAATAACATCAACATTTATTTGTTCTCCAACAACATGTAATTGATCTATTGCAGCAGGACGATATATATCACAAGCAACCAATAAAGGCTTCTTAGTTTTTTTACTCTTAAGATAGTTTGCTAATTTCCCTGAAAAAGTAGTTTTACCAGAACCTTGTAATCCCGACATTAAGATCACAGTAGGTGCACCAGACATATTAAGACCTTCAGTATCACCACCCATTAATTCAGTTAATTCGTCTTTAACGATTTTAACCATTAATTGACTAGGCTGTAATGCAGTTAATACATCAGCACCTAAGGCTTTTTCTTTTACTCTATTAGTAAAATCTTTTGCTATTTTAAAGTTTACATCGGCATCCAATAAAGCTCTACGAACTTCCTTTAACGTTTCCGCAACATTTACTTCAGTAATTTTCCCATGTCCTTTTAAAACATGAAGCGCTTTGTCTAACTTATCACTTAAATTATCAAACATATTTTTATTCCTTATTTGAGAGTCGCAAAATTACACAAAATGAAGGGAGTAACAAAAGTTATTATATAAGAATAGCTGTTGCTTTAACAATAAAAAGTGTATTTTTAATATTCATCTACAATCATAATTACAACAAATGTTAAAAAAAACGCTACTATATATCTTTTTTACATTGTTTTTCACTCAAGTAAATGGACAAAACTCTAAAAAGTTTGACAGTAAATATGCCGATATCACCGCAAAAAACAATTTAGTATACGCACTTACAAAAACAAATAAGTTAGTGGTTTGGGACATGAAAAATGGTGATTTATCATATATCAAAAAAGAAATATCGTGTATTTACACCAGTAAGGATAAAGATATGTACTGCGTTAATTTAGACGGAGAAATACTAAAAGAAACAAAACCAAATCAGTGGAAAAAAGTTAGCGCATTTACAGGGACACCATACGCTATAGTCACTACGTCATTAAACAAATTAGTATCCATATCAAGTAGAGGAATAAAACACAACAACAAATACTATATGCCGACTGAAAAAAACAGGATAGGAAATGGCATGTATAGTTTTAAAAACAATAAACTTAGAGAGCCACAATTAACCTATATTGACAAGAAAGATAGAATATGGATCAGTTATGATTTCGGGAAGTTTTCTGAAGTCTTTATTTTTGATACTAAAAAATCTGTTTATATAAATCATAGACCTCTCTCAATTCTTGACGAGAAAAAAACCTTTAATAGTAAGGAAGACTATTTAAAAGATTATCAGAAAAAGCAATATAAGAAATACCCCTACTATGTAAAAAAGTTAGGAAAAGTGTACTGCTATAAATTCCCTACTGAACTTCCGTTACTTTATGGCATTAAATCAATAACTCAGGACAAGGTTGGGAATTATTACTTTAGTGAGGGGTTAGCTTATTCTCACAGAAAAAATGGCGTTTATGAATACCAAACAACTCCTGAAAAACGCTTTTATAAAATTATAGAAAACATCGAAGTTTCTTTTAAAAAACAGAATGAAATTATTGGACCAATAACCTACAACAACTTTAATGAGTCGTTGCATTACTACTCTAACTATGGTTTTTTCAAACTACATAAAACTGAATCCGGCTATAGAAATGAACTGATAATTGACCCAAATGTGTTACTATACACTAAAAAAATACCTCATAACTATGGAAGCGTTATGAATGTAACCAAAATTCTTTTTATAGACGATACTAAATTTGTGTTTTTAACCAAACAATATGGTTTTGGATATTATGATGGTGAAAATGTTAATCTTTTTAATTAAAACTTTCATCTAACATCACCAAAACACTCATGTACTTAAGCTCAATCCCTCACTCCTAACCTCCATTAAACACCACTTGATTATAGACGACCATAACAAGTTAATCTTCTTTAAAATCTGGGGGATTTATTTTAAACGTAATTTCATATTCTTGATATTCTTACACTTTCCTCAAAGTTACAGAACATCTTTAACTACATCAAAATTAACAAGGGTTTCTCCCAAATGTTTTATCTCATTTCGCTTAACAACCTTATAGCCTCTTTTCTCAAAAAAAGGTAATGCCGTTATACTTACATCTGACTTTAATTACTTAGCCTTTTCATGCTTAGCAAGTTTCTCAATAAAATCCACTAAAAGAGTAGCTATTCCCTTTCCTTGATGTAAATGACTTACATATAAATAATCAATGTAATGATTAATATATATAGACGAAAATCCAACTATATTATTTTCTAATTCAGCAACAACAAAAACTTGTTCACTGAACTTTTTATTCCATCGCTCTATATTATGCACACCGGAAGACCATACCTTAATTTATTCAGGAGTATAATCCTTTACATTAACATTCGTAATGGTATTAAAAAACAATTGTCTGATTTGTGATAAATCAGACAATTGTGCTTTTCTTATTTTTATATTCAAATCCATTACATTCTTTCAGGGACTGTGATTCCTAGTAATCCAAATGCTGATTTTATTACATTTCCTACCAAACTTGACAACTGCACCCTGAACATCTTCTCCTCTTCAGTATCTGCTCCAAAAATAGAAACGTTTTGGAAGAATGAATTGTAGGCCTTTACTAAATCATACGTATAATTTGCTATTAAAGCTGGACTTTGACTTGTAGCCGCTTGCTGTATAACCCCTGGGTATAATTCTAATTGTTTAATCAACTCTTTCTCTTTCTCGTGTAATGCTATTGTAATTTCTCTAGAATAATCAATATCAGCTTTTCTTAAAATCGCTTGAATTCTAGCATAAGTATATTGAATAAACGGACCTGTATTTCCTTGGAAATCTACAGACTCCTTTGGGTCAAATAAAATACGTTTTTTAGGATCAACTTTTAAAATGAAATATTTTAAAGCCCCCATACCTATAGTAGTATATACTTCTTCCTTTTGAGAATCAGAATATCCATCCAATTTCCCTAACTCTTCTGAAATTTCTCTTGAAGTGCTAACCATTTCTGTCATTAAATCATCAGCATCTACCACAGTACCTTCTCTACTCTTCATTTTCCCTGAAGGTAAATCAACCATACCGTAACTTAAATGGTGCAAATTTTCCGCCCAAACATATCCTAATTTCTTTAAAATTAAAAACAATACTTTAAAATGATAATCTTGTTCATTACCAACAGTATAGATCATCCCACCAATATCCGGATTATCTTTAATACGTTGTATTGCAGTTCCGATATCCTGAGTCATATATACTGCAGTCCCATCTGAACGCAATACTATTTTTTCATCTAATCCGTCTTCTGTTAAATCACACCAAACAGAGCCATCTTCTTTTTTAAAGAATACTCCGTTTTCCAATCCTTCAGTAATATTATCTTTCCCTAATAAATAGGTGTTACTTTCATAATAATAAGAGTCAAAATCAACACCAATGTTTTTATACGTCACTTCAAAGCCATCGTATACCCATTGATTCATTTTACTCCAAAGCGCAACTACTTTTTCATCTCCAGCTTCCCATTTACGAAGCATTTCTTGAGCTTCTAAAATTAATGGCGCTTGTTTTTTAGCTTCTTCTTCAGCTTTCCCTTCAGAAACTAAAATTGCTATCTCTTTTTTATACTCTTGATCAAACTTTACATAGTAATTACCTACAAGCTTATCACCTTTTAAACCAGTTGATTCTGGAGTTTCTCCATTACCAAAACGATCCCAAGCCAACATACTTTTACAAATATGTATTCCTCTGTCATTAATTACTTGTGTTTTATATACCTTTTTCCCTGACGCTTTAATAATTTCAGCAACAGAATATCCAAGTAATACATTTCTAACGTGTCCTAAATGCAATGGCTTATTTGTGTTGGGAGATGAATACTCCACCATAACAGCATTGTTATCTACTGAAGGCGCAACAAAACCATATTTCTCCTCATTTTTCACTCCTTGGAAAAAATCAAGGTAATGAGCATCAGAAATAACAAGATTCAAAAAACCTTTAACGACATTAAAAGCCTCTACTTCAGTAACATTATCTACTAAATACTGCCCTAAATTTTCACCAATCTGTACCGGATTTCCTTTAACAATCCTCAGTATAGGAAAAACCACTACCGTAATATCTCCTGCAATCTCTTTACGAGTTGCTTGAAATTCTACTGTTGGTAACTCTAATTTGTAAATTGCTACAAATGCCTCCTTAACTTTTAATGCTAATGTTTCTTGAATTGTCATTATCTTACTTTTATAAAATACAAAGATAACCTAAGCCTGAAATAAATTATATTTTCTTAAAAGAATTATTCATTTTAATAACACCTACCTATTTTACTAATTCAAAAACTTAAAGTATAGAAAAACGAGAGGCTATTTCACCACTAATTACCATCAATTGATAACCAAATAATGCGTTTAATCGGTATTTTTAACCGTTTACAGAATAACCTCATTCTTTTTAAAAAAAGTACATCCAAATAAAGTATAATTCATTAAAAATTCTTTTTTTTGCCAAAATTTTTAAATCAATGGAATTATTTTTATACATATTTGGAGCTTTATTCTCTGTAATGAACCCATTAGGAACAGTCCCTATATTTGTTAGTTTAACAGAAGGTGACACACAAAAGGAAGTTAATAAAACATCGCTACTTACAAGTATTAATGTATTTGTTATTTTAGTTATTTCATTTTTCTTAGGGAAATATGTCTTAGCCTTTTTCGGAATTAGCTTAAGTGCATTAAAAATTGCTGGAGGATTGGTAATAGCTTCTTCTGGTTTCGCCTTATTAAAAGGAGAGTTTAGTAAAAACCGAGGGATGAGCAAAAAACACAAGGAAGCTGCTCACGAAAGAGAACGCATTTCCCTCACTCCATTAGCTATACCAATGATGGCTGGACCAGGGTCTATTTCGCTACTTATCGGTTTAAACGAAGAATTCAATAGTACATGCCAAATTACAACAACAATATTAGCAGTATTAGTTGTGTGCTTAATCTGCTACATCATGATGAGAGGGTCACAACACATTATTAGAGTTCTTGGACCTAACGGAATTAATTCTATCTCAAGAATAATTGGGTTTATAGTTATCGCATTAGGGATTGAATACTTATGGGCAGGAATTTACTCTTTAATTCAAACTGTAATCTAAATTCACTTTCAAGAAATTAAAAAAAAAGGTATAAAGAATTTAATTCTTTATACCTTTTTTTTCAATAACATACCCAATAAAAGCCACTGCCACTTAAAACACTTCAGCAAGCATACATCTTGCACTTCCACCACCTAAAGTTTCTATTGTTTTTAAATCAACTACTAAATTTGTAGCACGCTTCTCTAATTTAAACAATTGCTCTTTAGTTAAGCTTTCGTTTGCTTGTTTACTCATCACCAATACAGCTCCTGACTCTCCTTGAAGCTCTAACATGTTTCCTGCAAAAGAATTCATTTGAGTCTCAGTTATAGCAATAACTTCTTTACCAGACTTCTTTAAATGCTGTACTACATTTTTCTTTTCTTTTTTATCATCAATAGCATCTAAGCAAATAACAGCAAATTCAGAACCGACACATAACATTACATTTGTATGATAAATAGGTTTTCTTTTACCATCAACATCCTGATTAGCCTTGAACAACACTGGATCATAATCAAAATCTTCACAGAATTCAATAAACAACTCTTCGTCTGACCTTGATGATTCAGCACAATAAGCAATTTTATGCACTCTATCTAAAACAATACTCCCTGTTCCTTCTAGGTAGATTTCATCTTCCTCAGCAGAAGTATAATCAATAACATCATTTATCTCAATACCAGTTTGAGACTCTACAAATGAGATTACGTCCTCACTTCTTTCTTTTCTTCTATTTGCTGCCTCCATAGGATATACAGCAACGATTCCATCTTCATGAAAAGAAATCCAATTGTTCGGAAAAATTGAATCTGGCGTATGTGGATTCATGGTATCTTTAATAACCAAAACTCTTACGCCAGCTTCTGTTAATTGCTCAACAAAAGAATTAAATTCAGCTAATGCTTTTTCCTGAATAACTTTTGGAGTCAACAATATTGATTGTTGGAAATGATTTGACTTTACAGTTTGTTCATTTTTAGCAAATGATACTGGACGAACCATTAAAACGGTATTTGTGGATTGTTTACTCAATTTACAAGTGTGCTTTTATTGTTTTTGAAACTGCATCCAATACTTCAAAAGCGGTTTCAGCCATTTTATTTCCTTTAAAATCTAATAACGGATTCACTTCTACGAACTCCACAGAAGCTACTTTTTTTGAAGCAATCAATTGATTTATAATAGCTACTATTTCATGTTGATCAAAACCTTTAGACACCGGAGTTCCTGTTCCATAAGAAATCAGGTCACAATCCATACTGTCAACATCAAAAGAAATGTAAATCATATCACATTCAGTCAATGTTGCTAATGTTTCATTTACACAAACCTCTAAACCTCTATAACGCACTTCGTGCACCATATAATTTTTGATTCCTAATTCTTCAATTTGTTTATCTTCTGGTTCTTCAGTATCTCTAACTCCAAAATACACAACATCGCTAGCTAAAACTTTAGCACCATCACAACCTATGTTTTTCATTGCATTCCAATACTTTTCAGTATCGGAAGAAATTTCATTTACCTTACAAGCTGTATTATCTTCTGCTAATGCAGCAGCCAGTGGCATACCATGAATATTCCCTGATGGCGATGTATATGGCGAATGAATATCAGCATGAGCATCTATCCAAACTACACCAATTCGTTTATCCGGATTAGCAGCCTTTAGACCTGAAATAGTCCCTAAAGCTGAAGAGTGATCACCCGACAAAACTAACGGAAAATTATTTTCCTCCATATTTCGCTGAACAGCATCACTTAAACGAGTACATTGATCATACACTTGTTTTATACGTTTACCAAAAGAATTATTTACTTTATTATAAATAGATTCATTTTCGGTTTCAAGGTCCTCGAATTCATATTGAGTAAAGTAATCATTTTTCTCATTGATAGCCGCTATTTCAATAGCATCAACCCCCATATCAGCACCGCGTGTTCCTGCGCCAATATCTGATCTGTTTTTGATTATTTTTATTGTTTTACTCATCATTTTTACTTTAATAGATTAAAAATATGAAAACAAAAATACTAGTTTAAACCATTACTTTTAAACTAATCACCTCATTTTATACTCATGGTTATAAAAAAATGCGTGTTAGTACTACCAACACGCATTTTATATATACTATATTATTTTATATTATCTTTTTGACACATCTTTAAAAGAACGTAAGTTTTCTCCTGTATAAATTTGACGTGGACGACCTATTGGTTCTTTATTTAAACGCATTTCTTTCCATTGTGCTATCCAACCTGGTAAACGACCTAAAGCAAACATCGGTGTAAACATTTCTGTAGGTATACCTAAAGCTCTATAAATAATTCCTGAGTAGAAGTCTACGTTTGGATATAATTTTCTATCTACGAAATATGAATCAGATAAAGCTTCTTGCTCTAATCCTTTTGCTATTTCAAGAATTGGATC
>Ga0105356_10006337_pt1 | contig 11046 bp, 7 predicted proteins | sample GOMGulsemesocosm_3_FD_83502 | JGI IMG/M metagenome (GOLD analysis project Ga0105356, IMG submission 83502) | Methane-oxidizing microbial communities from mesocosms in the Gulf of Mexico - GOM9D Gulf of Mexico | ecosystem: Environmental > Aquatic > Marine > Cold seeps | place: Gulf of Mexico...
CACTACAAATAGGGTTTGTGGCGGTATAAAAACCTGCTACTGGCGGGCTATGAACATCAATACTTTGCACCAAACTATTTTCACAACCAGCATCGGTTAGCACCTCTAAGGTCACATTATAGGTATTGCTCACCGCATAATGGTATTGAGGGTCTTGCACAGTGGAAATATCTGTCCCTTCAAAACTCCACAGCCAACTTATAATATTACTGCCATCTGTAGTAAATGAGGTATCCGTAAAATTGGTGAGCTCATTGGTACATGCATTTAAAGTAGAGAAACCAACAGTTGGAGCAATACCGCTTAATGCTATATTAATGGTATCCTTATTTACACACCCATTTACATTACTACTCTGTAACCAATATTGCCCAGCTGTATTAATTACAATTTGAGAAGTAGTTTCGGTAGTGTTCCATAAATAACTCGTAGGCGTTGTATTACTCGTTAATCCGATACTTGCGCCTTGGCAAATGGTTTTATCTGGCCCTAACGTGGTTAAGATTGGGAATGAATCAACGACTATCGTTAAAGTATCCGAATACCTGAAACAACCTTGATTATCTGAAACCTTTACCCAAAAATCACCTGCTTGAGTAATATTTAATAGAGAATCAGTAGAAGCATCACTCCATAAAAAAGTAAAATCGGAATTATTGAGTTGAGTATTCCACTCTAAGCTATCATTTTGGCAAAATAAAGTATCAGTAGGTTGGTTTATTCTGGGAAATTGAACATAAACAGAATCAATTGATGTAAATCCAAAAATATCGGTAACCACAGCTGAATACCATCCTGTTTCCGAAACAACCAAAGAATCTAACGAACTACCATCTTGCCATAAAAAAGAAGTGAACCCTTTACGTGGTCTTAATACTATATCACAAAAAGTAGTTTTGAAAATGTTTGCTCCTAAATTTACTGGAGGTGCATATTTGTAGTAAAGGTAGTTATATATTAAGGTTCTTAATGAATCTGATACTGTATCACTAAAAGCTATTATTTCAGGAATAAGGAGCTCCATATTGTTACCTCCCGAAGCTTTACCTCCGATTGTTAAGCCTCCCGAAGAATTATTTCCAGTAACTCCTGAATTTTCAAAAACACTATTAATAAAAAAATTTGTATTACCACTACTCGTTTCCATGTTAAGAACAACAGATTTATTAGTATCAACATTTGTAACTGAATATACATAGGCTCCCCCAGTGTAAAAACCATATTTACCCACTTTATACCTCAATAGATGTTTAGTATTAGATCCTCCATCCACATAGTCTCCATCTATTCTAACAGATTTTGGTGTCAAAATAAAAAAATAATTAAAAGGTTGATGCAAGTCAAAAAAAGTTGAACCTAAGTAATCATCTACCCCATCAAATCTCAAAAAAGGTTGCTGATTAAAATAAGAGCTATTTAGTATCAATTCAGGTTGTTTTAATACATTTACTTGTTCAATAGAATAACCATTTGGGCTAGAGTCATTCCAACGTTGAACATTTAGCCCATTAAGGACAATCCCTACATCTGCTTTAAAATGAAAAAACAAACTATCAAGTACTGAAAAATCGATGATTGTAAATGTAATAATTTCACTAGTGTCTGTTAATGTTGTTACACGCCAATAATAGATTCCTTTCATTATATTGGTAACATTAATGTCATTAGATGTTAAGTTACTATCGATAATTATATTCAAGAAACTGTAATCTGTAGCCAACTGGAATTGGTAATTCGAATTAAGTCCAACAGCATCCCAGTTAAATTGAATAGTATTGTTAGTGGTAACAAAACTATCAATAGGAACAACAGTCGTTAATACTTGAGCGTCCATTTTTAAAAAAGAAATGAAACACAATATTAAGAGTGCAATATTCTTATTTATCTCATCAATTAATCCCATAGACGTAAAGATAGATAAAATATATGTTTGATATTAGTTAATTCTAGCCAATCATTTAATCTTAATAGACACCATAAACCCTATAGTTCTTGTCATCAGCAAAGACCTGCCATTAAGATTTATGGATTAATAATCTCGAGTTTTAAACAAAAATTATCAATAATTAAAATTAGAATAAAATATACTCACATAATTTAAAAACTGGAACACAATTATAAACCAAGTATTTGACTTGAGAGTTTAAGGAAAATACAGTATCCTTTCTGTAGAATTATAAAAGCGAATAATTAATCATTTAAACAAAGGTTTTATTCAATTATACTATACATATATACTTGAACGATTTATTAAATGTTCAAACGTTCCTATACCGAACAAAAAAGCAAAAGAAATAAGTAATCTCATAAATGCGACTTATAAAATCGAAAATAAGAATTATAATCTGGAAAAACATCTGGTCCTAACTACTACAAATCACGCATCTAGTTAACTAACCCTTTTTCCGAAACATTACTAAAAACTTATTTACAAGCACTTTAAAATCAATGTACTTGCATCTATAGTTTACATACAGCAATGAAGCTATAGTTACAAATAATTGTATGATAGAAAACGATAATGTTGACACATTGTTTTTAAGCAATACAAAAGATAAGATTATGATAATTAAAAATATTAGGATAGGAACAAAAAAAATAGCCTTATAATTAAGCTTAATTGGATTAATTTTTTGGGCAACACGAGTATAAATAAAAACGGAAAGTGAAAAAGAGAAAAAGAGAGCTAAAACCCCACCTTTTATCCCATAGATAGGGATTAAAACCAACATAAGAGTAAAACTTATAAAATATGTACTTATCTGAACAATTGTTATAGCCTTTGGCTTTTTTTTAAAATATATTTGCCAACTAAATATATAAGAGTATGAAGATAAAAAATAAGCAAAAATTGTCAATCCAAAATATTGAATTATTAGATTATACTTTGAACTTTGAATTAAATAATCCAAATTATAAGCTAAAAAAATTAGAACAGAGCTACTTAACAATACCACATAAATAAAAAAGATATATAATGAATTTATCTTTTCATCATTATTAGTTTGATAACTCTCAAATAAATAAGGCTGGATTCCACCCCCTATAGCGATACAAACTAATTGAGGTAAAGATGATATTGTAATTAACAAGCCATACTCACCTAGAGTATTTAAATCAAAATACCGCTCAATAATAAACCTGTCGGCATATTGAAAAACCCAAACAACAATAGAAACAAATAAAATAGGAATTGAAAATCGAAAGGATGGAATTATATATTTCCAAATTATCTTGAATGGTTTTTTTATTATATATGGCAAAGTAAATATGCAGCCAAATAAAACACTAATTAAATTTGCATATAATAAGCCTTCTACTTTTAAATTGGTATAAAAAATAATTAATAACTGAGAAATAACAGATCCCGAAAAAATCAAAAGACTTATAATCGAAAACATTTTTAAATTTTTATTATTTCGTTGATAGCTCAAGTAAACATTATTCATATTACTTATAAGACCTATAGTAAGAGTTAATATTCCAATAGGGAAAAATAAAATCTTATTACTTTTTAAAAAAAAAGGGAAGATAGATGGACCGATAACTAAAACAGACAGGATTATAATAATATTTATTAAAAACATAAACTTCAATAAATTTGAAATGAATTTTTTTAATCGCTCTTTATTCGAATTATAATTATAATAATATGTGCCAACAGCATTGATAATACCAACCCCTCCAATTATATAAAAGAAATTAATTAGATTAACACTTAAAGAATAGACTCCGTATTCTTCGACACTTAAATAATCAACCTTTAAAGGCATTAAAATAAGGTTTGATAACGGAATAAGGAAAGTCAGGACACTGTATATGAATGTCGCTTTTAAAATTTCCTTTTTCATAAATCCCTCTTAAAGTAATTAGTATAAAATAAATTGTAAATTCGTTGCTTATTCAATTTATTTTAAATGGCAAAGTTAGACATATTAAGGAAACTATTTATTTCTATCCAATTGGATAAATTAATCTCGAAATATTCAAAAGACAAAAACACAACTAGTCTGATAGGCAGATTAGTACCCTCAAATCACCTTTATAAAAAGCCAACTATAAGAACCATCCATACTAAAGGAGTTCATTTTAGTTTAGATATTAGCGACCACATGGAATGGTTAATTTACTTTGGTTTAAAAATAGAACCTAGAAAAGAACTTTACAGTTTAGTTTCAGAAGGAGATCTAATAATTGATGTCGGAACAAATGTGGGTGAAACGCTACTTAATTTTGCAAGACTAACTACCCAGAAAGGAAAGGTTATAGGTTTTGAACCTGACCCTCAAATTTTTCAAAAATGTATTAATAATATTAAATTAAATGAATTCGAAAACATAACCTTAAACAATAAAGGTTTAAGTGACATTGATGGTGAATTATTTTTAGACAGATATGTTGATCGTAATAGGGGTGCGAATAAAATAACACACTCTAAAGATGGTGAAAATGTTATTAGCGTTCAAATAACAACTTTAGATGAATACCTTGAAAATTCTCCTCCTCCACAATTAATCAAAATAGATGTAGAAGGGCACGAATTAAATGTTTTAAGAGGCGCCCATGAAACTTTAAAGAAATTCCATCCTATCTTATTTATAGAAATAAATGATCAACATCTCAAGTCTTTTGGCGTATCTGCTCAGGAATTAGTACGTTTTTTATTAGACATGAATTATAAAATTGCTAGAGCAGATAATAACGATAAGATTACTGCAGACTACAATTTTAAAAATTATCATTTTGATATTATTTGCAAATAACTAATCTTTTATAAATGTTTGCACTGTATGATACATACCTACCCTCAAAGAAAGAAAAAGCAATTACTTTCGTTAAAATTTTCATAAAGGAAGGTTTATTACATCAAGATTGGAAAGCTGTTTTTAAAAATAGAAAAGTTGGAGGAAGTGTTTCTATACCTAGAACTCTTTCAGAAACTTTAACAAAAATGAATGAGGAATTCCTTTACAATCCAGAAACCCTTCCTAAAAAAATAAAAGATGTTTGGATATTCAAAGATGTTAGAATTTTAAAAAAAGCAATACAATGGAAAAAAGAAGGTAAAATTGACAAATTAATTGTCGGGCCTTTTATTTGCAATCACCCTAGTGAATACAACCAAATCACATTATCTAAAGAAATAGATTCTTTAGTCTTTTTTAGTGAATGGCATAAAGTAATGTTTGAGCACTATTCCAGTCCTTTAAAAAATGCTACAATATGGTTTTCGGGTGTTGACATAAACAAATGGAAGCCCTCAAATATTGTAAAACAAAAGTGTTTAATCTACTACAAAACTCCAAACAGTAAACTACTCAATGTTGTTTACAATAAATTAAATCAAAGTAACATTGAACCAATACTGCTTAAATATGGCAGTTACACTCCCGAAGGCTACAAAACTGCTTTAGATCAAGCTCAGTTCTGTATTTTCATCTCTGTTACAGAAACTCAAGGAGTAGCTTTACTAGAAAGTTGGAGTATGAATGTTCCAACATTAGTTTGGAACTCAGCAATTTGGGAATATCAAGGATTTAAGTATGAGAAAGCTTCATCATGTCCATACTTAAATAGTAAGTTGGGCTTAGATTTTAAAGGAATTAAAGATTTTGAAATAACGTTTGATTCCTTTTTAAATAAAATTAATGATTTTACGCCTAGAGAAATTGTAAGCAATAACTTTAAAACAACTGATTCTGCTGAAAGATTTATAAAAATATTAAGCGAGACATAGAATGTCAGTATGTTCACGAGCTGAATTTACGTCATAAGGTTTCCCATCAATAATATCAATAATTTTATTGTATCCAATTTTTTTCAAAAAATCAACAATCTCTTTATTACTAGTATCATTACTTTTCAAGTTATTTATGTCAACTTCAATGAGTAAACCTGGCAAATACTTAATTAATGTTTGCTCAGCACCTTGTAACACCTTATATTCATATCCTTCTACATCTATTTTTATAAATTCAGGAGGTACAGCTTCTTTTGTTTTAAAAACGATAGAATCCAACTTATAATTAATAATCTCGCAAGATTTACTATCCTTCATTTTATCTTTCAAGATCCTTTTCATCCCATGATTTCCTTCTTTAAAATCATATAAAGTAGCTTGTTCATTATCTAAATTTGATATTCCGTAGTTAAACAGAGTAATATTTTTAGAGTCATTTAACTTTACATTAGTTTCTAATCTTTTAAAATTTTGTAAATCAGGTTCAAAGGAGTAAACTTTCGATTTTGAATTTAATGCTTTCGAATAAAATAGTGAAACCCAACCAATGTTTGCTCCAATATCATAAAAAGAGTTTTTATCTTTTGCATATCTGGAGAATACCTCTTTTATTAAATCGTGTTTACTCCAGTAAACATGCCACTCCATATAATCACTTGGTTGTAAATGAAAAAAAATATTATTTCGCTTAACAGTTTTTGAAAAATCAACAGGATAATCAGTAGGATTAGGGGCAAATTTCAATAAAACTTCATGAAGAGCTCCTTTTTTCGCAAACTGTACTAATGAAACAAGTATCCTTTCAGGTAAAGGATACAAAAATATTTTTCGAATAAAACTTAGTACATATTTCTTCATCTATAAAACAATTTATTCAAAGGTAAATTTTATTTATCTATTTTTGATAAACGTTAATAAATTAATGACCCCTTACTTATCTAAATGACTTTTTTCTCAATAGTTATACCCACCTATAATAGGGCGAAATATATTAAAGAGACCATCGTATCAGTCCTTTCACAAAAACATAGTGATTACGAGATCATTATAGTGGATGATGGAAGTACTGACAATACTGAAGAGGAAATTAAATCAATTCCCCCCCCAGGGAATCTAACGTATTATAAAAAAGTAAACGGTGAACGAGGAGCTGCAAGAAACTTTGGAACAAAAAAAGCAAAAGGTAAATACATCTTTTTTCTAGATTCTGATGATTTAATTACACCTAATCACCTAGAGGTAGCTAAATCTTTTCTTGTAGAAAATAACTTCCCAGAACTATACCACCAAAGGTTCTCTGTTTTTGATTCAAAAATCGAAAACTTAATCTCTAAAAGTCCTCGCTTATCAGGGAATTTAAGACAGAAAATTCTTAAAGAAAATCTTTTTGGGTGTTTACTGTTTTTAAGGAGAGATATTGCTGAAACACATCCTTTTGACGAAAGACGAGCCATTGCCAGCTCAGAAGATTATTTATTAAATATTCAATTGGCAAGTAAGTATATCATTCACTACCAAAACATCTATACAATTAAAATGAGAGAACACGAAGAAAGAAGCTCTAATGATTTTCATTTAGCCCTATGGGTTAATCGAAAAAGTCTTATGTTACAGTCCCTTATAAAGGATGAGTCCTTCATAAATTACTTTGGTTATGAAGGAATTCAGACTTTAAAATCTTCGTCCAATTATTTTGTTGCGATGAAAGCCATAATGGCTCAAGAAAACATACAAGCCCTAAATTATTTATATAAAAGCATAATGATAAGTCCACAAATGATATTTGATAAAAGAATCTTAATTTTTTTTTATCACTTAATTAAAAAATTATTCAAATCATGAAACTCAACAGGTGTATATGTGTGGGATAGTTGGTTATGTAAATTTCTCAGGTTCTTTCAATAATGAAGTCATTACCAATATGACTAAATCTTTATTTCACAGAGGGCCTAACAGTATTGATGTTTTCCATCACAACAATGTTGCGTTTGGCCATGCTCGATTAGCAATAATAGATTTAGATGAAAAATCAAATCAACCTTTTTTTTCTGATGACGGAAACTTAATAATAGTCTTTAATGGAGAAATATATAATTTTCTTGAAATAAAAAAAGAACTAGAATTAAGTGGCATTAGATTTAATACAAAGTCTGATACGGAAGTACTTTTAAAGGGCTACCAACTTTGGGGCGAAAAGGTTTTGCCAAAACTGAATGGTTTTTTTGCATTTTCTATTTACAACAAAACAACAGAAGAGTCTTTTTTTGCAAGGGACAGGGTAGGTATAAAACCTTTTTTTTATTACTATAACAATAAAAATTTTGCATTTTCTTCAGAGCTAAAAGCAATTATCAAATATCCGTATTTTGAAAAAAACTTATCTAAAACTGGATTAAAACAGTATTTAAATTATCAATACATTTCAGGTTCTAACTCTATTTATGAGCATACATTTAAACTTGAACCAGGTTGTTTCTTAATCCTAAAAAAAGGAAAAATATCTATTACTAGATACTGGGATATTAGTAATAAATACAATGGAAACAACCAATTAAGCTTAGGTGAAAACATTGAAAAAACAGAAGAATTAATTCAAAACTCTGTAAAATTAAGACTACAATCAGACGTTCCATTAGGGAGCTTTTTAAGTGGAGGAATAGATAGTTCATTAATTAGTTTTTTTGCAAACAAATACTCCAACAACGATTTAAAAACATTTACAATTGGTTTTCAAGAAAAACAATTTGACGAATCGTTATATGCACAAAAAATATCTAACCAAATTAATTCAGTACACTACAATAAATTAATAAATTCTAAGGACTGTGTTAATCTGATTGAGGAACTCCCATTAATTTATGACGAACCATTTGCGGACTCCTCTGTTATACCGACATTAATACTAAGTAAGCTAGCAAAAACAAAAGTTACAGTAGCGTTAAGCGGAGATGGTGGCGATGAATTACTCTTTGGGTATAGTCGATATACCACAGTACTAAACATTCAATCTAAAATTGATTACCTTCCAAGGTCATTAGCTAAGGTTTTGATTCTTTTCATTAAACATCTTCCAGTATACAAACTTAAAAGATTATCTTACTATATAGACTTGTATTTAAGGTCAAAAAATTTATCAAGTCTATATTTATGGAGTATGCAAAATTTCCTTCCAACTGAGCTGTCAAAAATATTAGGGGAAGATCTGTCCAGCTATAACTTAAATGAGACTAAATTCACGAAATTATTTAAAGACAAGCTTTCAAACGAAGAGGATATTATGCCTTTAATTGACATCAACTCATATCTAGTAGACGACATACTTACAAAAGTAGATCGGTCTAGCATGCATCATTCCCTTGAGGCAAGAGTTCCTTTATTGGATCATAATATAATTGAACATGCAATAAATATTCCTTTCCAACAAAAACACTATAATTCAACTCCTAAATATATTTTAAAACAAATCTTATATAAGCACATTGACAAGTCGCTATTTGATAGACCAAAAACAGGCTTTAGTATACCTTTAGAAAAATGGATGCGTTCAGATTTAGAGCAACAATTACAATTTTATTTTTCTAATAATTACATACAAAATCAGGGAATATTTAACGCTATTGAATTAGATAAAGAGATGAAACTATTCCAATCTAAACAATATAATAACGCTAACAAAATGTGGACATTATTTATGTTTCAAAAATGGTTTGACAAATGGATGACATAAAGAAAAAGAAAATTATACACATAGTTTATTCTGGATTAGGAGGCCATGCAAATGTTTTATTTAATTTAATATCTGCCGACAAAGACAATGAATATACTTATGAAGTATTGTTCTATGGTGTAGAGCCTATTAGAAAAGAATATGTGAATAAATGTAACGATATAGGTATTTATTATTCTTATGTAAGAAAAAAAGCAGGCATAGATTTTCTATACTTTTATAAGATATTCAAACAAATAAAAGAATCTAAATCCGATATACTTTTTTTACATGGTGCGTACAATATCATACCCGCTTTTTTTAACAAAATAACTGGAAATGAAAAATGTATTATTGTAAGAGAGACCCAAGCCAATCACTTGAAATCTAAACAGGATTGGGCTTTCACGATTCTAGGCATCCTTCTATCTAATACAGTAGTCTTTTTATCTGAGAAATATAAGAATCAAATAATCAAACGATACAAGATTCTAAAAATAATTGAAAAATTTCCAGTTATTCCTAATGGTATAGAAATTGAAAAATTTTATGTAAATCGAGATTTTAAAAAAGACTACTATCACTCTGGTATGCTAAGTAGAATAGTCCCCATTAAAGATCATAAAACACTTATATTTGCTATTGAAAAATTGGTTAAAGACGGAGTAATTAATTTTAAACTAACAATAGCAGGTGATGGTTCATCTTTAAAAGAGTTGAAAAAACAAGTGAAAGATTTAAATTTAACTAACTACATATCATTTTTAGGCTTAATTGATCAAACCGAAATTTTAAAGTTCTTCAATGAATTAGACATTTACATACACGCTACCGAAGGTGAAACGATGAGCACATCAATAATGCAAGCTCAAGCATCTGGTCTGCCAATAATAGCAACTGATGTAGATGGAGTAAATAATGTTATTACTGAATACGAAAATGGTTTATTAGCTGAATTTAACAATCCTGAATCATATAAAGAGAAAATAATTGAATTAACAAATAATCCATCCATGTTAAAAAAATATTCTGAAGCATCATTAAAATATGCCCAAGATAATCTCTCAAACTTAAAAATGTTTCACTTATATAAACAAATTTTTAATTAATGAAAGTATTACATGTTCAAAAGGTGAAAGGCTTAGCAGGATCTGAAAATTATTTCATCGAACTTTTACCTCGCTTAGTAAAAGCGAATATCAATTGTGAGTTTCTTTGTATTTATGATGAAAAAGATGAAAAAAATGTTAATGAGTTTATTAAAAAACTACACTCGAAAGGAATTAAAATTCACCTAATAAAGACTACTACTTTTTTTAGTAAAATTTTCATACCCTTTAGAATAAAATCCAAAGTTCACCTTAACCAGTTCAACCTAATTCATACCCATTTAATTCATGCAGATTTTTATTTATCATTGGTTAAAATAATATCTTTTTTAAAAATTAAACTTGTATCAACAAAACATGGTTACGATGAAGTTTTTATGAATACTTATGGGTTGAACCCTCAAAAAGTACAATTCAATAAATATTATTGGATATGCAAGTTTAGTGAATTGATGATAAACAAATCATTTGCTGTTTCAGAAGGTTTAACC
>Ga0105356_10006338_pt1 | contig 11044 bp, 7 predicted proteins | sample GOMGulsemesocosm_3_FD_83502 | JGI IMG/M metagenome (GOLD analysis project Ga0105356, IMG submission 83502) | Methane-oxidizing microbial communities from mesocosms in the Gulf of Mexico - GOM9D Gulf of Mexico | ecosystem: Environmental > Aquatic > Marine > Cold seeps | place: Gulf of Mexico...
ACCATCCGGTGTTACAGAACCTCCTAGGTTCATTTCACCATCAAAAGTTAAACGTCTTACTTTCCCCCCGGCTAAATCTACGCGATATAGCTGCGGTTTTCCACCCCGTTCTGAACTAAATATTAACGATTGACCATCTGGAGTCCAACTTGGCTCAGTATCAATTGCTCTATTACGGGTTATACGACGTAATTTTTTGGTGGCTAGCTCCATAACATATAAATCAGGGTTGCCATCTTTTGATAAGACCATAGCCATACTATTTCCATCAGGAGAAAAGCGTGGCGCACTATTTATACCGTTAAATGAACTAACTAATTTTCGAACACCTGTATAGATATCAATGGTATGAATTTGTGCTTGGCGATTTTCAAAAGAAACATAGGCCAACTGCTCACCATTTGAACGCCACGATGGTGACATTAAAGGTTCTTTAGAACTTAACAATACATGCTCATTAAAACCATCATAATCAGCAAAAGCGAGTTGATAAGGGTAAGTTCCTTGATCACGAACAATAACATAAGCAATTTTGGTTAAAAATGCGCCTTTACTGCCAGTAAGTTTTTCATAAATTATATTACTAATACTGTGAGCATAACGACGTGCTTGATTAAGTTGAATGTTAGCACTACTTTGCGCCAAGATATGATCTTTAGTGTTAACTAGCTCACCATTACTTAGCATCGACGCCTCACCACCAGTGATTTGGCCACGAATGACATCAACTAGCTGGTAGCTAACGTTATAACGCCCTGGTGCTAATTCATTAATTTTGCCAACAAGAACAGCTTCTGCACCTAAGTTTGCCCAAGCGCTATAATCAAGGCTTTTTGCATCAACAGGTGCTTGAGGGAACTTTTCAATAGCAATAGGGCTAAATTTACCGCTACGTAATAAGTCATCACTTATCACTTTTGATATTAACTCAGGACGTTCACCTGAGCCGGTCCACTTAAAAGGAGCTATGGCTATCGGGCGAGCACTATCGACACCACCTGTAATAACTATTTCTAATGCTGCGTTTGCTTTAATTGAAGTTAACGCAACTAAAGCGCCGAATAAAACGCTTGATAATAATTTCATATTTTTGATTACTTTCCTTTAAACAACCTTACTTGGCTATCTAGATTAAAATTTTTACGTAATGCCAGTACTGTGATGTTAGGCACAGCTAAATTGCATCAATTAAAACTCTGGTATTACCGTTACGCCAATTTCACGCATTTTCTTAAAGACTTCAGGATCCTTTGACACAGGTAAAGTGCCAGCTTTTCCGATAGCAACATTAGCAGCATCACATACAACTTTGTCACCTTGGCCGACTTTGACATCAATAACAAAACCAGAAGGTGCAAGCGTAATAATGAGTCGACAAGACTTATTAGTCATCGTACTGCGATCAGTAATCATATATTGATTAATACGCTGTGTGATTAAAGCAGAAAAACGCTGTACTTCAGTCATCACCTGTTGCTGCCTAGCTTGATTACGACTCGCCATTTCATTAGCCATTTGCTCAGCTAACATAGCATCTTGAATTGCTTGCTCTTTCGCTGCTATTTCTTGGCGTTTACGTTCCGCAATTTTTTCAAGACGAAGTTTCTCTGCTTTTTTGGCATCAGCTTCTTCTTTTAAACGTTTACTTCTAGCAGTTGCTGCAGCTTTTTCGGCAGCTTGCTTTTCTTGTTCTTTTTGCTTACGAACTTTTTCTGCTTTAGCTGCTTTAGCCTTAGCTGATTTAGCGTCTTTATCTGCTTGAATTTTTTCTTGCTCTTTTTTCTTACGCTGCTTTTCTAACTTCTTAATGCGAGCTTCTTCGTTAGCGCGACGTTTTTTAGCATCACTAGCACGTTTCTTTGCATCGCTTGCGCGTTTCTCAATCGCTTTTAAGCGTTTCTTTTCAGCATCTCGTTCTTGGATCTTCTGCTTCTTAATTTTGTTTATCGCTTTATCAAGTTTGGCTTTATCCACTACCACAGCTTTAATTGGTTCACCTGAGTGTTGGGCCGTTGTTGGTTTAGGTTTAGGCAACGAAGAGAAATCTCCGGCAAATAAACCAACAAGCAACACAAGATGTAATGCAACACTTAGCGACAAAGCTTTAAAATAAGGAGACTTAGCATTAAAACGAAAACGGAACTGCTGACTCATGCTAGTCCTCCACTGAATCTGTCATCAAACCAACTGAAGGCACGCCAGCGACAGTTTGTAACATCACCATAAGTTGGATTACTGCGTCATAAGAAACAGCACCATCACCATTAACAACAACCGGAGTGCCGGGCTCTACTGCGAGGTGTGCCCTAACCAAGACCGCAACTTCTTCTGCTGACATAGGCTCTTTATCATTCGCTCCTACCGTTAAATAGTAACGACCTTGAGCGTCAACACTTGCTACCAATGGTGTTTTGCTATCTTCATCAAGCGGCTCTGCTTCAGCTTGAGGTAAATCAACTTTTACCCCTTGAGTGATCAAGGGTGCTGTAACCATAAAGATAATTAATAAAACCAACATAACATCGATATACGGAACAACATTAATTTCTGCCACTTTACGGCGTCTAACTCTTTGGTACATAGTAATGCCCTACTTAGTAGATTGCTCGGCAGACGATTGGCGTTGTAAAATACTTGAGAATTCGTCCATAAAGTTACCATAGCTATTTTCTAACTTTTCAACTTTATGGCTAAAGCGGTTAAAGGCCATAACTGCAGGGATAGCGGCGAATAAGCCCATAGCCGTTGCAATAAGCGCTTCTGCTATACCTGGTGCAACCATAGCTAGTGTCGCTTGCTTAACCGCACCTAGAGCAATAAATGAATTCATAATGCCCCATACCGTACCAAATAGACCAATGTAAGGGCTGATAGAGCCAACAGTCGCCATAAATGGCAAGTGTGTTTCTAAACCATCAACTTCACGAGACAGTGCTACACGCATTGCGCGGTGTGTACCATCAACAATTATTTGCGGATTATCTATATGGCTCTTTCTTAAGCGAGCAAACTCTTTAAAGCCGGCAACAAATAAGCTTTCGATGCCCTGAACTTGTGGTTTAGCTGATATTTCACTGTATAACTTACTTAGGTCAGCACCACTCCAAAACTTATCCTCGAATGCTTTTAGCTCAGCACCTGCACTGCGGATAACTTTTCTACGTTGAAATATCATTGCCCAACAAACAATAGAGAAAACTAATAAGGTAAGCATGACAAATTGTACTAAGATACTTGCTTCTAAAAACAAATGGAAAAAAGATATTTCAGCTGACACGTTTAAACGCTCCTAGTATTGATTCAGGGATAGCACAGGGTTTATTCTGACTAAAATCAACGCAAGCAATGCGCACATTTGCAGTACATAGCACTTGTTTTGCTTGGTTGGTTATTTGTTGCTGAAACACTAAACTTGCTCGTTTCAACGTTATTATGGTGGAACTTACCTCAAGTAAATCATCAAGCTTCGCCGAGGCAAGATTATCCATTTCAACTTTTCTGACCACAAAACCCAGCTTTTGTTGCAAAAAAAATTCTTGATTGATGCCTATTTCTCTAAGCCATTCAGTTCGAGCACGTTCAAAGAATTTTAAGTAATTTGCATAATAGACAATGCCACCCGCGTCCGTATCTTCGTAATAGACACGAATAGCGAATTGATGAATCGCTGCTAATGTTGATTGTGTTGGTACTTCAGACATTGATATATTGGCTATTAACTGCAGTTAAATAATCTTAGTATTTTTAAGTGGCTCTATAGTAATAGATAATGTCATGGGCAAACAAGGTAAGTAATGTAATAAAAGTCTATTTTTTGCAGAAAAGTCATTAAAATTCGATATATCTAGATATCGAATACAAAAAAAGCGCCATTTGGCGCTTTTTTAAAACATTAACTACAAGTCAATTATTAACTGTGACGTGGTGCACGTTCAGTACGACGAGGAGCACGTTTTTGATTAACAACAGCTTCATCTGATGTAGTGATTGCAAGAGGCTGACGACGAACGCGAACACCTTTCAACTGTTTAAACAAATCATCAGGGATACCTTTCGGTAACTGAACAAAGCTATGTTTGTCATGTAAATTAATAGCACCGATGTAGCTGCTATCTAATGAAATTTCATTAGCGATTGCACCAACAATATCACCAGGTCGAGCGCCATGTTCTTTACCAACTTCTAGACGGTAAGTCTGCCAATCAACATCGTTACGGTTTACTTTTTCTTTACGTGGTCTTTCATCACGTGAACCGCGGTTATTATTTCTTTCACCTCGAGCATCACGACGATTGTCTCTACGACCATCTCGGTTACCACGGTCGTTACGATCATTCCTATCGTTACGTTCACGTGCATCACGGCGAGGTTTAGGATCTTCTTTTGGTTGAAGTGGTTGCTTCATTTGCTTTTGGAAAAGTAATGCGGCAGCAAGATCAAGCATAGAAACTTCAGATTCAGCAGCCATGCCTTCAACAATTTCACGCATGCTTGAGATATCTTTATCTGCAATAATCTTTGCAACTTCAACACGAGTACGCTCAATACGTATTTTACCAATTTCTTGAATGTTAGGTAATTGATAATCTAGTACTGTACCAGACGTTAAACGCTCATAGTGACGGATTGAGTACATTTCACGTGGACGTACAAATGAAATCGACATACCTTCACGGCCTGCACGACCTGTACGACCAATACGGTGAACATATGCTTCGTTATCACCTGGTAAGTCATAGTTAACAACCAATGAAATACGTGGAATATCTAAACCACGAGCAACAACATCAGTAGCCACTAAAATTGATGACTTACCTGATTTCATTTGATCAATACAACGCTCACGTTGCGCTTGGTTCATGTCACCATTTAATGCTAACGCAGGATAACCAGCACGTTCTAATTTTTCAGCAACATCAACAGTATCATTACGAGTACGAACAAAGATTATCATTGCATCATAATCAACAACTTCTGCAATGCGCTCTAAAGCGGTCATCTTAGTGATGCCACTAACTTTCCAAGCATATTGAGTGATGTTTGCTTTAGCTTTTTTAACAGCCGCTATTTTTATGTGCTCAGGCTCTTTCAAGAAGCGGTTTGCAATTTTACGAATCGCAGGTGGCATTGTTGCAGAGAACAAACACATTTGAGTCGTTTTAGGTAAGTGATCCAAAATCCATTGGATATCTTCCAAGAAACCCATGTTTAGCATTTCGTCAGCTTCATCTAGAACACATACTCGTAAATCACCTAGTTTTAAGCTTTTACGACGTAAATGATCCATTAAGCGACCAGGAGTACCAACAACAACTTGAGCTCCGCGCTCTAATTGTTGAAATTGTGGTCCGTATGATTGACCACCATATAAGGTTGCAACACGTAAACCTTTCATGTTTTTACCGAAAGACTCGATAGCTTCAGCAACTTGCATTGCTAATTCACGTGTTGGTGCTAGAACCATTAACTGTGGCTTTCTAATTGAAGTATCAATTTTTGCTAGTGCTGGCAAACCAAAAGCAGCAGTTTTACCTGTACCTGTTTGCGCTTCACCTAAAACATCTTTACCCGCAAGTAGTGGAGGAATGGTTTGTGCTTGGATGTCTGTAGCAGAGGTAAAACCAATTGAGGTTACCGCTGTTAATAAATCGTTAGGTAAGCCAAGTGCGTCAAAACCAATTGCGTTATTTTTTTGTTCAGTCATAAATAATTTTCATCTTCTCAAGGCAGGCGTATTACTTGGATGCAATAATAAAATACAGTCAAAGACCTACCGTTAATTAAATCTAATTAACAGCAACGAATAATGACATTCTAATTTAATTGCTAAGTCTTAACCTGCGTACATATACGAGGAAACCACCAGGAAGACTTTAGGCGCATAGCGTTCTCTTGACGCTATATTTCTTGCTAATTCTAGGGGCGAATTAGCTGGGCAAGTCTATTGGGCGGTAAAACCCCACTCATCTCGATGTACTTATACGTCCATTGAACTAATTGATAGTTGGTATAAGTAAGTCGTTTATCGGACTAACTTTGGCTGAAATTCATTCAACCTGTTATCGAGGCGCGCATTATACAGAGATTTAGAAGTTAGGCAAGTTATTTATAAGATAAGCGGTTTGATAGGGTGAGAGTATTTTACTGTTTCTTGGCGTTGAAAACTAAATACCCACTCGATATACGTTTAATGTTAATCCTGTTATATAGAGTGATAACACTTTATATAACAGGTTAAGTAAATCGATATTATTCCTCACCACCATTAAGTATGTCAGCAAAGTTTTCCAGTTTATCAAGTGCTAAACCATGAATAGATTTTCGCGGATAGCGACCGGTTCGACTAATGGTACCAGCCTCAACCTTCATTAATATTTCTAACGCTTGATCAATACTTTCAACGGCATAAATAGCAAAGTCACCACGAGTAACGGCATCTATCACTTCATTATTAAGCATTAAGTTTATTACATTAGTTTTAGGGATTATAACACCTTGTGTCCCTGTTAAACCTTTGTCCTGACACAATTGGAAAAAGCCTTCAATCTTCTCATTAACGCCGCCTATAGATTGCACTTCGCCATGTTGATTAATTGAGCCTGTTATCGCCAAACTTTGGTCTATAGGTAACAATGTGATTGCTGAAATGAGTGCACAAAGCTCAGCCATAGATGCACTATCACCATCTATATGCCCATAAGATTGTTCTATAGCGATATTAGCTGAAATAGTTACCGGAAAGGTTTGACCATATTTATGACCTAAGTAACCGGTTAATAGCAATACACCTTTTGAGTGAATTGATTTACCCAAGTCCACTTCTCGCTCAATATCCGTAACCCCTTCACTTCCCGCATAAACAGTTGCGGTAATACGGGCCGGCGTACCAAAAACGCTATCACCTATTTCAAGCACGGTTAAACCATTAACTTTACCGATAAATTTTCCCTCGGTGCTAATCAATACTTGCTGCTCTTTAATCTCACTAAGCCAGGTTTCGCTTAATCGGCCAATACGGCGCTTTTTAGCCGCTTGTGCCAAGGCAATATGTTGTGCTGTTAAAGGTCCTTGACCGCCTTCTTTTTGCCAACAATAGTTAGCTTCATCTAGTAGGTCATTAACTTGTACAATATTGGCCGATACTTTCTCTTTATGCTCGCCACGTCTAAGAGCATAACGAACCAATTCTAGTACCGCTTCGTCACTAACTTCGGGGTAATTATGTTTATCTGCACGTTGTCGAATTAGTTGCCCAAATGCAATTAAGTTACTATCCGTTTTATCTAGGTGGCGATCAAAATCAGCTAAAACCCTAAATAGCTCTGTAAATTCTTGGTCATAGTCTTGCAGGGTATAATAAATTTCAGCATCACCGAGTAATATGACTTTAACCTGCAGAGGAATTTTCTCCGGCTGTAAGCTATAACCACTCGGCTGGGCATATTCTGAATAAGGATTTTCAATGGTTATCTGCTGTGTTTTTAACGCCAGTTTCAAGCGAGACCACACCATAGGTTGGCTCAACACTTTATCGGCATCTAACAGTAAATAACCACCATTAGCCTTATGTAAAGCACCAGGTCTTATCAAGCGATAGCTGGTATAACTGCTACCTTGAAAGCTGGCAAAATCAACATGGCCAAACAAATTTTGGTAGGTTGGATTTTGCTCATATACTACTGGGGCGCCTTGGCTATCATCACGAGGTACAAGTAAATTTGGTAAAAAGCGTTCAACCATTAATTTACGTAATTCTTTATCTGTTGGTGTATCATCAGAATCAGTAACTAAAATTTCTAAAACTGCATCAACAACATGGTTTTTAACTTTACTTAAATATTTCAATACCCCTTCGTTATTGCTAAATTCTTTTTCTAATTCTGTTAAGTAAGGTTTAATGCCCTGCTCTGCCGTGTCATTTTTTAGTTTTCTCAATTGCTCGAAAGAAAGTCGCTTCCACAGCGGCAACTCTAATAATTGCTCAGCAAGAACAACTTCTAACTCACTTAATACCTTATAAAAGTTTGTTCGGTCGCTTTCATTTAAATTGGCAAATTCTTTATCATTTAATGGCTTGCCTTCGACTAATGGTGAGAAACCGACTTCGCCATTTTCTTCATATAACACGACATTATCTTTTAGTGCTATCTCTTCAACAATAGCAATTGCTTGGTCATATTTCTGGTTGAACTCTCGGTCAATAGCGGATTTCTGCCTTTGGTAGCCAGGGTTATCAAAAACCTCTGGGAATAAGCTAATTAAACTATCAATAAACTTATTCATACTCATTAAAAGTTGCTTACCCTCACTCGGCTTAACCGACAATGTAAGCGGAATATGGCTTTCATCAAAATTATTGGTATAGCACCATTCATCAGGCGCTGTTTGCGCAGCAGCGAGAGACGTAAGCATTTGCTTAATTAAAGTCTGCCTGCCAGTGCCATGTTCACCAAGAGCAAAAACATTAAAGCCAATAGCTGACATCGACAAGCCAAATTCTAATGCCTCTTTAGCACGCTCATGACCAACAAATTCCTGCGGTCCAATAACTTGGCTCTCTTTTGCTGAACTTTTATTATTGGAAAATAAGGAGGCTGATAAAGGAGAAGTAAGTGCATCAACAGTAAGGTGAGTGTGTTCTGAAAGAGAAGCAAGAGGTTTGGTCATATAAATCCTTAATCACGCTATAAAATAATGCGTGTTATAAATAAAATATCAAGGCTAGCGTTTTAGAGTAACGCTTTGATAATTGGGTCTTAGTGTACTTGCTAATATTTTTTCTAACAAGTTGATAATAAACTAATTAAATCGGTAAATATTAAGGGTTGAGCGGTAAGCGAATAAATTCGCTTGAGCCACAATGAACACAGTCGCTGATTTTACTAAAATGCATAATAGTAAGCTTTTCATCACATTGCTCACATTGCAACTCACCAAAACCGATAAAGTCACCACTTTTATAAAGTCCGTCATGGCTAAAGTCATCTACAATCTCAGCCCATTCAACTTGCGACTTATCAGTCATCTTCGCCAAATTGTCCCATAAAGCTTCATTTAACAGACCTAAATAAACTGAATGTTCGGCTTGTGAGCGGTTCAATTGGTAAAAATCATAAAGATCATATTTTAGGTTCTCTGCAAATTGTTGTAGCTTTTCTTCAGACATTGCCTCAGCAGCACCCGCATACAGTTTAGCTTGCTTAATAAACTCATCAAAATGGGGCTTTTGTTGGTGTTTAACATCAACAAGCCAACTATTGAGCTTTTGATAAATATCAGCAAAGTAATCATTTTGTTGTGACATAGACATTTCCCCTCTGAGTATTACTTTAACTATAGGCTTAACTACAGGTTTAGCTACAGGAAAAGTTAAAATTTAAGCTTAATTATGCTTGTTGTTACCCAGTTAGATAAGGTATTCTACTGCGATAATCTAACATCGATTTACTCACTATCTGTAAAATTTTTTATCGCATAGCGCTTAACTCGATAACACCTTAAAAGCATTAGAGAAAACCTTAATGGAAGCCATTTATAATCCTCAAGCTATAGAAGCAACAGTACAAAAGTTTTGGACTGATAACAATACCTTTCAAGCGATTGAAAACCCAGACAAAGAAAAGTTTTACTGCTTAGCTATGTTCCCTTACCCAAGTGGTCGATTACATATGGGCCACGTGCGTAATTACAGTTTGGGTGACGTTATTTCTCGTTATCAACGCATGCAAGGCAAAAATGTTATGCAACCTATGGGTTGGGATGCTTTTGGTTTACCTGCTGAAAATGCTGCCATTAAAAATAACACTGCACCGGGTAACTGGACTTATCAAAACATTGACTACATGCGTAACCAATTACAATCATTAGGTTTTGGTTATGACTGGGGTCGTGAATTAGCAACTTGTAAACAAGATTACTATCGCTGGGAGCAATGGTTTTTCACTAAGCTTTATGAAAAAGGCTTAGTTTATAAGAAAAATGCCACGGTTAACTGGGATCCTGTAGATCAAACAGTATTAGCAAATGAACAAGTTATTGATGGTCGCGGCTGGCGTTCAGGCGCTATTGTCGAGCGCAAAGAAATTCCACAATGGTTTATTAAAATAACGGATTATGCAGAAGAGCTACTTGATGATTTAGACCAATTAACTGATTGGCCTGAACAAGTTAAAACGATGCAACGTAATTGGATTGGTCGCTCTCAAGGTGTTGAGATGACTTTTGAAGTAGCAGAATCTACTGAGAGTTTCGATATATACACTACTCGTCCAGATACTTTAATGGGTGTTACATATGTAGCGCTTGCTGCTCAACATCCTCTAGCATTAGCTGCTGCGAAAGAAAATAGTGACTTAGCTGCGTTTATTGATGAGTGTAAAAACAGTAAAACCACTGAAGCCGATATGGCGGCGATGGAAAAGAAAGGTGTTGATACCGGCCTAAAAGCTATTCACCCGGTAACAGGTGAATTAGTGCCAGTATGGGCTGCAAACTTTGTATTAATGGATTATGGCTCAGGTGCCGTAATGTCTGTTCCAGGTCATGACCAACGTGATTATGAATTTGCCACTAAATACGGTTTAGCTATTAAACAAGTGATTGCTGGTCAAGAAGGCGATGATATTAACAACGCTGCTATCACAGAAAAATCAACGCTAATTAATTCTGGCGAGTTTGACGGTTTAGATTTTGAACAAGCCTTTAAAGCAATTAGCGATAAATTAATTGGCGAAAATAAAGGTAAAGTAACGACTAACTACCGCCTACGTGACTGGGGTGTTTCTCGCCAACGTTACTGGGGTACGCCAATTCCAATGATTAACCTTGCAAATGGTGAATCAGTTCCGGTACCAGAAGATGAGTTACCTGTTGTTCTACCTGAAGATGTAGTGATGAATGGTACTACATCACCTATTAAGGATGATCCTGAGTGGGCAAAAACTACTTATAATGGTGAAGAAGCATTACGCGAAACAGATACTTTCGACACCTTTATGGAGTCTTCATGGTATTACGCGCGTTACTGTTCACCAAATGATGATAC
>Ga0105356_10006340_pt1 | contig 11043 bp, 17 predicted proteins | sample GOMGulsemesocosm_3_FD_83502 | JGI IMG/M metagenome (GOLD analysis project Ga0105356, IMG submission 83502) | Methane-oxidizing microbial communities from mesocosms in the Gulf of Mexico - GOM9D Gulf of Mexico | ecosystem: Environmental > Aquatic > Marine > Cold seeps | place: Gulf of Mexico...
AGCCCCCGGATGGGGTGAGTTAATCGAACCATCAGGTTCGGTTCCGACAGCTAAACTCTACAGATACAAAAAAGGCCTATCCGAAGATAAGCCTTAAATGTATATATGGTGCCCGGTCTCGGAATCGAACCAAGGACACGAGGATTTTCAATCCTTTGATTCACATGCTCAAAGAAACATACTCTTTTAATATCAATGGCTTAGCGTAATATCGAGAGCTCAATAAAACATGTTTCTACGCTCTTTGTGAACGTTAGGTGTTCGTTTTCTATGCTTATAAAACCTGTTAAAATCTCAGTATTATAGGGCCTTATTTATCTCCCTATAGCTAGGTATGGAGTGTTTTCGCCAATCCTAATGTATCGTTCTATTGCTGAAATTGAGCTCTATATAGCTAAAGATTATCAAGTTGGCGGGTCTGGTCATGTTCAAAGCTGTATTTATTCTGGTAGAGTGCTCATTATTGCTCGTTTGTACAATTACTCACACTTTGATATAACAAAAAAGTATAGCGTGTCGGGTTTCTTGTGGTGAAATACCGTGTAAAATTCCGCACCCTTTTGATAATGGACTATATTTTAAGTAGATGCCTAATTTACTGGATGAAATTGAAGGCTTGGGCCGTATTTTAGCTCCCTCGTATAACCAGCCAGGGCAAATGATTGAGCTCGATTTGGATGCTGATCGAGTAAGGGCATTAGCCGAGCGTAGAAGGATAACTGACATTTATGAAATTTTTTATAACCTCTATGGTGTAGTTCCTCCTGTCAATAATATCGGATATCACGAAGCAAATGCGTTTCGAATAGTTAATGGGCACCATGTTCCTTTTAAGGATTCTTGGGGTGGTTTAAGGCATGCGCATGCTATATTCCGCGGCCTGGAGCGTCCAAGGAACGAACTAGATGGGGATAAGGGCGTCTATATTTATGTAGTGAACCCTCGGTTCAGGTACAAGTTTATAGTTGATACGGTTTGCTTGGCAAAACGGGTTCCGGTTCCGTCACGCAGACTTTTTGTTGTTTATGTGACGTTTGATAATGATGTGGGTAAGGTTGTCCACTTGGATTGGCTGGAGTCATCTCCAGATAATGGCTTAATGCCAGTGGATTATAATTCTCGTTATGAAAAAATGGTGTGGCAAAATGGATAAGCTCTCTTCTGTATTGAAGGCTAACTTTGGTGTTGGATTGTCTGAGGAATTTGTCAAAAAGGCTTGGTATAACCGAGAGATGGATTTCTTAGAGTATGTTTCTATTGATGATTTCACGTTTTCTGAGCGAGTAGATACCTTTTTGACTGTTATCTGGGATGATGAAAAGTCAAAAATCGTTGGTTTTAAGTTAAAAGGCATTGCTTATGTTTTTAACGAGCTGTTGAAGCCTAAAGCGGGATTGAATGACGGACATTTTGATATGTTGATCCAGGCTTTGGAAAAATGCTTTACAGCTATAGGTGATCAGGTTATTGATGAGGCTAATTCTGAGCGGCGTAAGCGAGCGTATGAATCTACTCGGCGCCTTATTGTACAGGATCATGTTGTGCTGCCAGAAGACTTGTTGGCAGCTTAACTTTCGCTACTTAATTGTGAAAAGAGGCTGCGGCCTCTTTTTTTATGGCTAAGCTAAGTGAAAGGCTGATTTCAGGCGTGCTGTGCTGGTATTTTTAATGTTGATTGGTTAATGATGTGGTGTTGTTTGCCCGTTCTTGTCTTTTGGGGTCTATCGAGTAGTTGCAGTCTAATTTAATGAAGTCAAATTCTTTATAGTAAATTGAGGCGCAGGTTTTGAGTTCGTTGTAGAGTTTTTCCAAAGCTGACTTTGCCATTACTGCCGAGTAGCATGCATTTTTTGCGAGATCTATTTCTGTATTTAATAGGACTTTGCTGTACTCACTAGCAATCTCTTCTATCCCGGGGCGCTTGTTTAGGATTTTTTCAATTCTGTTTATCTCTGCTATGTTTTCATTGCTTAGTATTTTGTATAGAGCGCTCATTGCGTCTATCAGTTGGTATGTGTTTAGTTGTTCTTTTTCGATTTCTAGCACAAGCGCGCTTTCGTTTGGTATTAACCCAATAAGTCTACCGGTGTCGATTTTCGGTGGGGTTCGATAGTTTATTACGGGAATTTCAAATATGAGCTTTAGGTAAATTTCATCCCCGTTAAGTTCGTTTAAAATTTTATTGTCAATTAGCTTGTTTATTCTTTCTACAGTCTTAATGTGTTTTACAAGGTTGAATATCTCCTGGTTAAGTTCTATTGCTAGGCCGTCTTTTTCCTTTCTTTTATGTAAGTGGGTTGAAACAATGATGCCTCCAATAGCACCTAGAAGAGCGCCTATTCCTGAACTTATAGTATTTGAAATGACCAAAAGCTGGTTGTTAGTAAAAGCTAGCGCAGCAAGGTAGGATGAGCATATGGCCAAAATTGCCGTTAGAAATCCATAAAATTCAGGTTCATTTTTTTTTCATTTAAGTGGCTGCATTACCGGCGATTAGTTTTTATCCTTGGTTTAGTATATTGCTAACTTCTTCCACTTCCTGAAAACTATTGGTTTCCCCAGCAACTTTGTATACTGTTTTTTCATATCTATGTAAATCCTTGTCTGTGATCAAATGCTCGGCTAATCACTAATTCCCGCAAACCATTGCTTGTATATTTTATGGGCGGTTTTCCCTCTTACCCTGTACCTTTTACTTCATTTGTCATTGGGCTTGTTTGCCCTGCTTCCGGCAGTTCTTCACCAAATACTAGCCACATCCGGTATCTTGGAAATAGGCCTCCAATCACCTCAATCTCGTCTGGCTGAATATTGGTTCTTCGATTAAAGATATTTTGAAGTCTGGTGTATTTAATGCCGGATTTTTCGGCCAGTTGCTCCCTGGTCACCCCTTCGCTTTTTTGTATCTCTTTTAGTCTTTCTATTAGGTCTGTCATTTTGATAGCTAAATACAAATGTGTAGTATATTGCATGTATCATACTGCATGTAGTATAGTACATATCAACGAGTGGTCATGTTCTAACAAGTCGCACCGAGCATACCAAAACCAACGAAAGATTACAGCAACGAGAGAACCCACAATGTCTATCGCCAAAATTCAGCCCCAACCTACCGGTCCCGATTTTTCTCAACTAGTCGATCTAATGCCCAAAGGCCCCAGCGGCAAGACCCGTTCTTGTTTTGAGCTGTTTATGGTCGATATATCCGATTCTTATTTCCAGGGGAATTCGTCTTACTCGGTTTCTGACTGCTATGAATCTGAAAACTCTGTACATGGCTTTATATGGGGTGTTCAGGCAACGGGCTTTTTAACTACCGATCAGTACCGAATTCTAATCGATGCCCATAGAAAGATATTTTCTGATTTACGTGAGGCTGTGATCAATGACTGAATTCACCTCCCCGGTTCAATTATCCGTACTGCCACCAATTATGGGTCAAGAGCAGTTCGCAACCTTCTGCGGCACCTCTAAAGACACTGTGCGGGGTTGGATTCAAACCAGCACCTTACCTAGCGTGAAAATGGGTAAGAAGCGCTTTGTGAATGTAGCGGCTCTGCAAGATGACTTAAAGCGGGGTAAGGATATTTTCTCGTCTGGTGACTATTCAGACGGGTAACCAGTTTCGCCCTGGGCTTGCGTTGGAATGTGGGTTCCCGCCTGGGGCGACCTTAAAAAGGCCAAAGTGTTGAGGCCAAAAAATCAACACACTAGCTTGCTAGCTAATAATTTACTTACTTAATGATTGCTTATTTATTGACTAGCTTATTTAACTGAAAAGGAAAGTACTATGATGAATACCATTACGACCCAACTGTACGGCGCCACTAAGTTTGTTGCTGAGGGCGGCACCGCTTACACCTCTTTGTTCATTGGCCAGCCTGCTGATGATACTGATAACAATTCCAAGGGCATCGAAGTAATGAAGCTGTCTTGTGACCCTGATGTTTTCGATACGCTAACTCTTCCCAATTATCCCCATACCGTAACCCTGGAAATCAAGCTTAAGAAGGCTGCTCAGGGCAAGCTTGGCCAACACTGTACAAAGGTTGTGCCGGTTAAACAGCAAGCCCAAGCCTCGGCTAAAGGCTAATGTTTAAGCCTCCGCTCGTAATCGCCTTGTTTCACCTTGTTGGTTTGAGGGTTTGGCGAATGCGACTGGGCTTTTGTATGTAGGTCTAGGGGCTTATCTCTTCCAGGGAATACAGTAATGGCTTATCTGTTTTGCGACGGTAATTTGACCAAAATCAATAATGGCAATGTTCGGTGTTCTGGCCCTGTCGTTTCTATTACCGAGGCTCAATTGGTTTCTAAAATAGTTGAGCAGGTGCCACCACCATTCCCAGAATTAGAAATCACTGAAATATCGGCCATTTTGGCTGCAACCACGTTATTTTTAGCCGCATGTTTTATCGGTAAACAGCTATACAAAATGCTGACAGGCACCAAAACAGAGTAGGGATTTAGATTTAGGTTTGATGCAGTAGATAACTACAAAAATAGTAAACCGGCATAAGAGCACTAAACAAAGTGCATCAACTTAAATCCTTAAAAAGTGAGAATGTTATGAAAAAGTTACTTAAATCCCGCGCTAATCGTGCCAAGAAAGCCTTCCAGTCAGCCGGTTATGTTGCTGTTGGTTCCCTGGCTCTTGCTGGTGGTGCCAATGCCGCTATCGATGCTACCGCCGTTACCGCTGAAATTAGCTCCGGTATTACCATTGTTGAAACCATTATCGTTTCTATGTTGGGCTTCGGTGTTGTTTTTTTGGTGGGTCGTTCGCTGTATGGCTTGGTTAAGCGCTAAGTTGCCATTGGCCCCGGTTGGTTCGACGCTAACCGGGGTCTTTTTTAAAAGGTCTCCTCTCATGCTCACAATGTATCTGCTTTTGGTTTGGTTGACCGGCATGAAAATAATATTTGATGCGTAGATAACCATGAAAATACTCCTTAAATTCCTTTCAATTTCCCTGCTTTGTTTTTCCGCCCTTTCTCAAGCTGATTTTGAAAATGAGTTTGCTTATTGCGCTGCGGCTAAAGCTGCGTGCTCTGCGTCTCATCAAGCTTCGAATCCGGGAAAAGTCTGCACTCCGTTTAGCACAAGGCCCAGGGTTCGGTATATTGGCGCGAATGGTTCGATGATGTGTTCTCCAGGTTCGGACGAAAACAATCAAAATTGCCCCGATGGTGCTGCGCCTGCAACTGGTGGCAGTTGCAAGAAAGATTCTGATGGTGATGGTGACCCTGATGAGACTGATCCTAACCCTAATGATCCTGATTGTGACTCTTCCACGTTTAACCAGTCTTGCCAAAACCCTGGTGGTGATGGCTCTGGCGATGGAAGTGGTGATGGTTCGGGTGACGGGAATGGCGATGGCTCAAACGGCGATGGATCCAACGGTGGTGGTGATGATGGCTCAGGCGGTGGTGATGATTCTGGGGATGGCTCGGACGGCAACGGTGATGGATCGGGTGACGGCAATGGTGATGGTTCCAATGGCGGGGGTTCAAGCGGTAGCGGCTCTAGTGGTACGGGTTCGGGTATACCGGATCCAGATGGTTTAATTACGTGTTCTGATGGCTCTAAAAAGATCAGTGCATCTTTGTGTAATGACCAAGGGGGGGGAACTGTTGAGTGCGCTGATGGCTATGCGCCAATTGACGGTAGCTGTGATCGACCGGTACCAACTTACACCTGTTGGGACGGCTCCAAAGCGTGGAATTCTGGAACCTGCCCCTCTAAACCTAATAATCCTAGCGATCCAGCTGACCCACAACCAGATCTAACAAAAGACACTGACGGTGATGGCGACCCTGATGTTACTGATCCTAAACCGGGCGATGCGTCTTGTAGTTCTTCTGTTTTCAATGTGAATTGCCAAAACCCAAATGATAACAGCGATGGTGATGGGAACGGGGATGGTAGTGGTGGTTCGGGTGGTGAAGATGGTGAAGGTGAAGATGAACCCGATAGTGCTTCAGGTGGGGAGTCTTGTAATTCTGCGCCATCTTGCTCGGGTAAATCCCAAGTTGCCTGCGCTCATCTGCATCAAACTTGGCTCTTACGGTGTGACAAAGAGGATGGAACCGGGGCCAGTAGTTGCGATGCTCCGCCTTCATGCACCGAAGGCAGCCTGACCTGTGAGCTGTTGAAGCAGCAACACGCGTTAACTTGTGATTTGGAAGAGGTCACTTTAGAGGATGTTAAAAACCAATTCTCTGCTGATGCTTTTATTGATGATGCTGTTTTGGTTGATAACTATCTTGGTGAAAATAGAACCATTGATGCCTCGGGTGATGCGTCCAGTGCTTTGGATGGCTTATTTCCTTCGGGTATTGGCGGAAAGGCTATTGGCAGTCAGTGCATCAGTATTCCCGCCATTGTCTACAAAGGCACCTCCATTGGTTTCGATGTGTCCGCTATCTGCACAATCTTAGGCTGGATAAGCTCTTTGCTATATCTCTCGGCTTATCTTGCTGCGTTCACCATTCTGTTTAGAGCTATTACTGAGGATTAATTATGCCATTGCCATTTATTGCCGCTGCGGCGGTTCCAGCGATATTGTCATTTGTTCTTAGGGCTTTGGTCGTTAATCTTATTTTCCGGGTGATTACCTCCTTGGGAGTAGCCATTATTAGTTTTTCAGCCATCGACACGGTAGCAGGTACAGTAACGGCCTACGTTCAATCGGCACTGAATGCGGTTAATGGTGATGTTTACCAAGTTGCAGATATGCTGGGTTTTTTTGATTGCATTAATATCGTTTTGTCTGCGTATTTGGCCGCTATTTCTATTCGCCAGCTTCGGGGCTTGTATAACAAGCTCACCTTTGGGAAGACCGTCTAATGCTATATCTCGTTACGGGTACACCTGGGCAGGGCAAAACGCTAAATACCATCAAGTTTGTAAATGAAGATGCGCGCTTTAAAGATCGGGTCGTTTACCAGCATGGCATTAAGTCTCTTGATGATTCTTTTGGTTGGAATTCAATGGACGAGGAGCAGGCGAGAAAGTGGTATGACTTGCCGACCGGCTCAGTTCTTATCTTTGATGAAGCGTATACCATTTTTCCCACTCGCCATGGTGCAAAACAGCCGCCTAAACATGTGCAGGAATTAGCGACTCATCGCCATTCGGGTTTCGATATTATTTTGATCTGCCAAAAAGTGAATGGTCAAGTCGATCCATTTATTCGGGGCTTGGTGAATGAACACCACCATTATGATCGCATTATGGGTTCCAGTGCTGTTAACCGTTTTATGTGGTCGCACTGTTGCGAGACTGTAAATTCCGCTTCGACACGCAAAGATGCCAATACCAAGCTGTGTACTTTAGACAAAAAATATTTTGGTAAATACCACTCCGCCGATCAACACACTCATAAAGCCAATTACCCTAAAGGTCGTATCGCCATGTTTGTCGGCGCTATCGTCGTTTGTGGGTTTATGGCTTACTACGCTTACCATCAATTATCATCAAGAGGTGATCAAGCGGATCGAGAAGCAAAGCAGATAGTTGACCAGTTGGGCGGGTCCCAAGAGGCGACCAGTAAAGCCGCTGATAATATGTCGTATGTCGAAGCCTATACCCCAGAAATCAAGGGTATGCCCTGGACTGCACCGGCGTACAAAGAAATTATAGTGCCGGTGACTTACCCTAAGCCTAACTGCCTGCGCTGGTCTATCCATGGTAACCACGACCCTAAGCAAAGCGGTTGTCGGTGCTATAGCCAGCAGGGCACTTTAATGGATGTTTCCGCCAATATTTGTGAGTCGATTGTTCAAGGTGGTTTTTTTGATGTCACTAAAGAGGATGGGAATAAAAATCTTTATAACAATTCGGGTGGCTCTAGTGCTCCTCGGTATTACCCTGGGGCTAAAAGCCAAAAGTCTAATCGTGCTGTTTTTCTAAATGACTCTACGGGATACAAAGCCCGTTCCTCAAGCCCTTCATCGCTACAAGACCAATTCAAAAACCGCACTTAACCCTTAAGGCGTCAATATGAAGTTTAAACCCTGCCAGAAGATTGTGTGCCTAGTTTGTTTGTTGCTGCTGGTCTTAATCACAAGTCCCTTACCTAAGCCTGTATTGGCGGTATTACAGCCTTTTCATTTGTTGCTGGGTGTTTACCCTGAAAATTTATTAATGCCCTTTAGCAGCGGTATAGATGGGCAGGGCAGTAATCAAATTAAAGGTTTTATTTCTCTGGCAAATAACCCTTTGAAAGTCATTCTTGCATTGCGCGGACAGGGCGAGAGGGCGTCAGCCCACACGCGCAGATCGCGCAGACCTAACGTTCCTGTAACACGTTAATAATAAAGGGGGTTGAGGCCCAATAAAGCTCAAAAGAACACAAAACCTTAATAATTCACCATTTCCCACAATTTGGAACTGACACATGAAATACGAAAATAAGCTTTGGAATCGCACTGGCAAAACCTTTTCTAATCGCATTGAATCTTTTGATCTTTCCAACCTGAAATACCTGCATACGGGAATCGACACGGTAAAGCAGCTTTATAACTGTATGCCTCGGGCTGATTTGATCGAAGAGTTTGAAGACCTTAAAGCGGCTAAAGCTCGTCCCATTGTTGAGGTCTGTGGGATTGAATGGTTTTTTACTCGTTCGTCCAAGACTTCCGGTTTTCAATACATCCTAAAAAATATCGATCTTGGCTTTGTTTGTATGTTGAAAAGCTTCTACAAAGACTCGAATGAATCCGGTACTCATTTGAAAATCGAAGTCACTCCGCAAAAACTGCTCGTAACAAGACCAGAAGACCTTCAAGCAGAGCTTTTGCAGGTTGCCCGTACTCTTTGTTATCAGGTGGTGCCAAGTGGTGTAGCGGTGCATATAGCGGTCGATGTGAAAGGCTTTGAATTACCGCAAGATTTTGAGGCGCATATTGTGGCTAAGGCAAAACGCCAGTTTAAAGCAGCTGCTATTTCCGAAGCTCAATTTTCCCTCAATGAAATTGCTACAGTTTACGGCAAGGGTGAGACTTACACCTTCGGTAATGCCGGCGCTTTACAGTGCTGTATCTATGATAAAACCGAAGAAGCGAAAAAGTCCGATAAAATAGGCTTTTGGGAACGTGAATGGGAAAGAACGCCCTCTACTGATGACCCGTTTGAACCTGAATACAAAGATGGTGATCAGGTACGCCGTATTGAAATGCGGTTTCACCACACTATCATCCAGCAGTTCTGTAACGGCTCTAAAGGGCCAGATGGGGAAAGGCTAGTAATCCGTGACATATGTGACCTTGAACCTCATTTAACGTCACTTTGGCGTTACGCGTTGAATAACTTCCGCTACCAACATTCTTCCAGCTATATTCACCCGGTTTGGCAATCCTTGATGGAAGATATCGCTATCTATCCACCGGCCCCAGACTGGTTTTATAAGCGAGCGACAAAAGACCCTAGTCCTAGTTCAAAGCGTAATGTGGCCTTCTGGCTGGGTAATCAATTAAAGCTTATGGCAAGGCGTAGGTTGCCGGTTAAGTTCGCTGTTAACTGGATCATGCAATCAGGGCTTACTGAAGAATTGGCCAGCTACTTCGGCTGTATGCTCATTGACGGGCCTTTAGAACTGGATATGCACTTGACCTTATTCATCGAGAAGAAATTTCAAGAGCATCGGATTAACGGCGTTGCTGCGTGACTCTCGAATATTTTGGTTGTAGTGGATTCAACCCAGGGGCTAACAGCCTAGCAAAATCTTGGCTATCCACTGCAAACAAAATATTGAGAAACGGGGGTTGCACGGTGTGTTTAAAAACTCAATTGGTTGGAGTGGGGCGCGTCTAGCCTCGCTATACGGAAGCTAAAAGAATGGCAGTAACAAAACAAAAAGATGGCCGTTGGCTGGTCTCATGCCGTCCCCAAGGTGTTGCGGGTGTCCATGTTCGTAGGATATGCAAAACAAGGTCTTTGGGTGTTTCGCTTGAACGGGATCTAATGAATGCCAAGGTGTCAACTCTTGATAATAGCCCGTTATCCGCTTGCGTTGATACGTGGTACGACTACTGGGGTGTGAACCTAAAAGATAGCAAGCGAAGAAAGGCCAAGCTTGATTTGATCGTTAACAAAATGGGTGATTTCAAAGTCTCTAAGTTTAAGCCTCAGCACTATCTAGAATTTAGAAAACAGCGTCTTGATGATGGTATTTCAAAAAATACCTGTAACCATGATTTGGTCTATTTAAAAACAGTCTTCAACAAGCTGCTTAAGGCTGAGTACTTATCCGGTAATCCTATCGCGGATATATCACCCTTCAAGCTTGATGAGTACGAGTTGTCATTTCTCACCGACTACCAAATGAAGCGACTTCTAGTGGCTTGTAGGAAGAGTATCAATGAATCGCTTTTTCCGGTTGTGTGTTTGTGCTTATCAACTGGGGCTCGTTGGTCTGAGGCTGAGAAGCTGACCTTTAATCAGCTCAGTTTTAATAGCGTTAATTACACCAAAACTAAAAATGGTAAATCTCGGCGTATACCGATTGACAGTGAATTGTTCAAGTTTTTGAATCAGCGTAAAAGGTTTGGTACTGTCCGGGTGTTTGCTAATTGCCTGTCGGCTTTTAGGTCGGCGGTTAAACGGGCTAAGATAATTTTACCAGCGGGGCAAATGTCCCATGTTCTACGGCATACATTCGCTAGCCATTTTGTTATGAATGGTGGTGATATTTCTACCTTGCAAAAGGTACTTGGCCATTCTGATATTAAGGTGACTATGCGTTATGCTCATCTGTCTGAGGATCACTTGAGAGATGCGATTCAGTACAATCCATTGAGCAGTTTAAAGCAGGCTAAATAAGCGGAATATTTCGAAGTGGGCTTTATGTGTACGTTCAAAAGGTAGATACAAAAAAGCCAGAAATTAATCTGGCTTCTAAGTCGCTGTTATTACAGCGTTAATAATGGTGCCCGGTCTCGGAATCGAACCAAGGACACGAGGATTTTCAATCCTCTGCTCTACCGACTGAGCTAACCGGGCTTCGCGAATCTTGCTGATCTGCGAGAGGCGCGTATTAAACCC
>Ga0105356_10006341_pt1 | contig 11042 bp, 9 predicted proteins | sample GOMGulsemesocosm_3_FD_83502 | JGI IMG/M metagenome (GOLD analysis project Ga0105356, IMG submission 83502) | Methane-oxidizing microbial communities from mesocosms in the Gulf of Mexico - GOM9D Gulf of Mexico | ecosystem: Environmental > Aquatic > Marine > Cold seeps | place: Gulf of Mexico...
GAGATCAGGCAAAGGCACTAGCGCTAGGCGCAACGTCATAAGGGCATTGCACGCCTGATGCCCGTCGGAATGTCCATTTGTTGCATGGGCGGGCCGTCCTTGCGCTCGACCTCTCGCAAGGCGGCCTGCGCAAGAAACAGGCCCGCTTTTTCGACATCTTCCTGAATCGTCAGGATGCCGGGGCGGAACAGCTTGAGAAAGGGCACCGTCTCTTTTGACAAGACATCAAATTCCGCGCCGATCAGCCTACCCTTGGCTTCGAGCGCAGCGATGGCAATCATTGTGGCATTTGGCGAGGCTGAAATCAGGGCATCTGTTTGGGGATGCTGGACCAAGTTGTCCGCAATGCCTGCATCGATGACCTTGCGGGAACTGTCACTCGACATATTGTCCGCTACGATGAGTGAAACACCACAGCTTTGCGCCCCCTTCACGGCCCCGGCGATCATTTCTTGCGCATAGTTTTGGTCGACAGGTGGTGCCAGCAACAGAATGTTTTTACGCTCTTTTTCAGCGAGGAATTGGACCGCAAGCCTGCCGAAGGCCTCGTTGTCGTAATCATAATAGGCATGCTCTCTTGCCCAGATCGTTCGGCCATGGGTCACAAAGGGAAAATTCTGCTCGCGCAAATATGCAACGCGCGGGTCTTTGGGCTGAATGCGGTTGATGATGATCGCATCGGCGGAGCGTGTTTCCACCACATAGCGGACGGCGCTCAAAGGGTCTTGATCGGGCGTTTCGGGTGTCATGACCAAGTGAAAACCGGTGCCGGAAAGCCCGTTTGCAATGCTTGAGATCAGGCGCGAGGTCATGTTCATCACGTCATGTTCTGTTTCCAGCACAAGGCTGATGACATTGGTCCGGCCTGTGCGCAGTCGCACACCGGCGCGGTTCGGCACATAGCCGATATCGTTGGCAATTTTGCGCACGCGGGCCTTGGTCTCGCGGCTGATGTCGGGCGCATCACCTAATGCCCGCGAAACAGTTGTCACCGCCAATCCGCTGATTTCGGCGATGGATTTGAGGTTTGGCCTTTTGGGCGCGGTGCCGCGTGGCGTTGCAGTGTTTTTCATGGCGCGCCAGTTTTAACCCCTGCGTTAACTTCGGGCGAAGATGCAAAAAGGGGATTGATTTGTCAATCTGCTGCATTGTATGTCTTACTGTAACGTTACAGTTATGATCTGCAACGATACAGAATCACTTGGGAGGAGATTACATGTTGAGAACAACTTTGTGCATATCCGCGCTGGCTCTTGCCGCGGCAAGCATGGCGCAAGCGCAGGCCGCACATCCGCAAGGCGGCACTTTGACCGTGCCGATCATCACCGCCACATTCGTGGAAGACTTTAACCCGTTTTCGAATGCGCAAGAGGATCTGGTGCGCGGCACAATGTTCGAGCCGCTTTGGGCGCATAACGTGATGCAGGGCGATATCGCCTTCCGCTTGGCCGAAAGCTTTGCTTATGCTGACGATCTGATGTCGATGACGATCACGCTGCGTGACGGGCTGACATGGTCGGACGGTGAAACCCTTGATGCCCAAGACGTGGCTTATTCGCTAAACCTTGGCAAAGACGATGCGACATTGGACAAAACGGGCAAATGGGCTGATGGCTTGATTTCTTCCGTTGAAATGATCGACCCGCTGAATGTGAAAGTCTCATTCTCGCGCAAAGATTCCACGCTCGATTGGTATCTGGAAAACGCCTACATCGTGCCAGAGCACATCTGGAAAGATGTTGAGGACAAGATCACCTTTAAAAACAGCAATCCCGTTGGCTCGGGTCCGATCACCGAAGTGACCACGATGCGCGACAACCAAGTCGAGATTTGCCGCAATCCGCATTACTATAAGGCCTCCGAAGGGCTACCTTATCTCGATTGCATCAAGTTCCGCCAGTATTCTGACAACGCGCAAATCCAGCCTGCCTTGATGGCGGGTGAAATTGACTGGGGGTCCAACTTTATCGCCGATGTGGACAGCACATTTGTTGCGGCAGACCCGGAGAACCACGGCTATTGGTATCCGGCAAACGACTTGATCAATGTGTACCTCGACACGCGTGAGGTACCGTTTAATGACGTGCGCTTCCGTCGCGCCTTCTCGATGGCGATGGACCGCGACGCGATTGTTGATTTGGCCGCTTATGGCTACCCAACAGCTGCCACACATGCGACTGGTATCGGTGAATATTACGCCGCGTCTTTCAATGACACGATCAATGCGAAGTATGACCAGTACGCAACCTATGATGTTGCCGCAGCGACCGCTCTTCTGGATGAAGCAGGCTATGTCGATACCGACGGCGACGGCTTTCGCGAAAACCCCGACGGCTCGCCAATCGACTTTGACATTCACGTGGTGAATGGCTGGACCGATTGGGTTCAATCTGTGCAGATGGTCACAGAGCATCTTGCCGAGGTCGGCATCAAAGCCAACACAAAGAGCGTCGATTGGTCGGTCTACGACACCGCGCTGAAGGAAGGGACCTATCAGGCTTCGATCAACTGGTCGGTTGTCGGCGTGGATCCAATTCAGGCCTATAATGATTACTTCAACCCATCGCGCGTCGGTCAGAGCTGGCATGCCAACCACGGCTTTGCCTCGCCAGAAATGGGCGCGTTGATCGACGAGTATGGCACAACAACAGATACCGCGCGTCGCGAAGACATCCTTGCGACCTTGATGGACTATACGGGTGAGAACATGCCGTTCGTGCCGTTGTTCTCCAACCCGACTTGGTATCAGTACAATGCGGCGCGCATTGGCGGCTGGCCAACGGCAGAGGATCCACGTGTGCAACCGGTGTTCTATTCCATTGGTCGCAAGCTGATCACCTTTGAAGGTCTCTATCAAAAGTGAGCTGTCGGGCGGCCTTCGGGCCGCCCCACCGCTTGGCCGTCAAAACCGCAACATGGGAGGATAGGCAGCATGGCCTTTATTCTGCGGCGTCTGGTTTTCTATATCATCGCAATTTTTGTGGCGATGACGTTCAATTTCATCCTGCCGCGTCTGATGCCGGGTGACCCTGTCGCGGCGATGTTTGCGGCTGCTGGCGGAAAAATGCCCCCGGAAGCGATATTGGCCTATAAAGAGATGCTCGGTTTCGTGGATGCCCCGCTTTGGCAACAATATCTGCAATACCTCAAGAGTGTCGTGACTTTTGATCTGGGTCCCTCCATCATGCTGTTCCCGACGCCAGTGACGGCGGTTTTGTCAAACACCTTGCCCTGGACAGTTTTTCTCGCTGGTTTTGCAACTATTATGTCGATTTTCATCGGCTGCTTTATCGGGCTTTACGCGGCGTATAACCGTGGCGGCTTTGTCGACAGATATGTGCCGGTCTTCTGGCAATTCATCGCCTCGATGCCGCAGGCTGTCACGGCCTTGCTTATTTTCTTCGTCTTTTCCTTGACGCTCAAGTGGTTTCCGCTCGGGTTTGGCTTCAACCCTGATCTAGAGCCAAGCTGGGCACCCAGCTTTCTCGTCAACGTGCTTTATCATGCGGTTTTGCCGATGGTCACATTGATGCTGTCGATGATTGCCACATGGGTGTTCACGCTGCGCAACGCTATGGTGAACGTGCTGGGCGAGGATTACATCGCGATGGCAAAAGCCAAGGGCCTGCCGTCGCGCCGCATCATGACCCATTACGCCGCGCGCAATGCGATCTTGCCAGTGGTCACGGCCGTCTCGATGGCGCTGGGTTTCGCTGTCGCGGGGCAGGTCTTTGTCGAGACGGTCTTCAACTATCCGGGCATCGGACAATTGATCATCAAGGCCGTCGCCGCACGGGATTATCCGCTGATGCAGGCCTGCTTTCTGTTGATCGTGCTCTGCGTGCTGGTCGCCAACTTCATCGCCGACATTCTCTATGTCTGGCTTGACCCACGACTTCGGACTTGAGGGCGCTATGAAAAAACTCCTTTCGCTACTGTCTGGCATTGGCAGCTTCTACCGCGGCAACACCGCAGGTATTATCGGCACGACCCTTGTGGCCTTTATCCTGACGATCTGTCTCGCAGCTCCCGCCCTGACCGACTACGACCCCAACAAGCGCGTCGCGCGCGGCCATGAAGCCCCCAGCGCCGAGCACATCATGGGATCGACCCGCGCGGGTAAGGATGTCTGGTCCCAGACGCTCTACGGTGGCCGCGTTTCGCTGTTTGTGGCTTTCACCGCCGCAACGGTGACTTCCGTTGTCGCGCTGAGCGTCGGTGTCTCTGCGGGCTATTTCGGCGGGCGCACAGATGAAATTCTGATGGCCATCACAAACGTGATGCTGGTCTTTCCACAATTGCCGCTGCTGATCATTTTGGCGGCATTCTTGGGCAATGTCGGACCCCTGATCATTGCGCTGATCTTAGGGCTGACGTCTTGGCCGTGGGGCGCGCGCGTCATGCGGTCCCAGACACTCGCGATCCGTAATAAGGAATTCATCACAGCTGCTGAAATCATGGGCGAAAGCAAGTTCCGGATTATCGTCGTCGAGATTATTCCCAACCTGATCAGCCTCGCCGCAGGTATGTTCGTCGGCACGGCCCTTTATGCGATCGGGGCGCAAGCGGGGCTGGAGTTTCTCGGGCTTGGCGATCCAACGGTCGTGAGCTGGGGGACGATGCTTTACTGGGCGCAATCCTCTGCCGCCTTTTACGTCGGCGCATGGTGGGATTTTCTTGTGCCGGGCACTGTCATTGCGCTGGTTGGCGGCGGGTTGGCGCTGATCAATATTTCGATTGACCAAGTGTCGAATCCGAAGCTCAAAACAGGCTCGTTCCTCAAAGCATGGCGCAGGCAAAACGCGACTGTTGAAGCCAAGCGGCAGAGGGGGTGACGATGACTGATACAATGATAGACCGGTCCGTGCCGCTATTGAGTTGCCGCAGTGTCTGCATCGATTATGTGACGGCGGCGGGCAATGCGCGGGCCTGCAACAAGATGTCGCTCGATATCTATCCGGGTGAAACCGTCGGGCTGGCAGGTGAATCCGGTTGTGGGAAATCCACCCTCGCCTTTGCGATCACGCGGATGCACAATCCGCCTGCGTTGATCTCCGAGGGAGAAATCCTGTTTGAAGGGCGCGACGTCCTGAGGATGGACGAAGATGCGCTGCGCAGGTTCCGTTGGGCCGAAACCGCGATGGTGTTTCAAAGTGCCATGAACGCGCTGAACCCCGTCATCACGATCGGCGCACAACTGATCGACGTGATCCTGGCGCATCAAGACGTCAGCTATGACGGAGCTTATTCGCGGGGTGAAGAGCTTCTGGAGACAGTCGGCATTAGCAAGTCGCGCATGTCATCCTACCCGCATCAGCTTTCTGGAGGGATGCGGCAGCGCGTTGTGATTGCCATAGCACTCGTGCTGCGTCCGAAACTGATCGTCATGGACGAGCCGACAACCGCGTTGGATGTGGTCGTCGAGCGCGAAATCATGGATGAACTCTATGACCTCAAGGATAAATACGGCTTTGCGATTTTGTTCATCTCGCATGACCTTGGGTTGATGGGTGAAATCTGTGACCGTATCGGGATCATGTATGCAGGCAATCTGATCGAGATGGGTGCCGCGCGCCAAGTGCTTGAGGCGCCGCAACACCCCTATACTGCGGGGCTGGTCAGCTCATTTCCCAGTATTCATGGTCCGAAAGAACGGCTTTTCGGCATTCCGGGCAATCCGGTGAACTTGCTGAACCTGCCAACGGGCTGCAACTTTCAGGATCGCTGTTCAAAGTGCGTTGCCACTTGCAAGCTGCATGACCCCATCTTGCAACAGGTTGGCACCGCCCCGCCACATTTTGCGGCTTGCCATTTGACCTCCGCCCGAGAGGAGATCGCGTTATGACCAAAATGAGCGAGATCACAGTCGAGGACATGGTCATCGACTTTCCCATCGGGGGCAGCATTTTCAAAAAGAAATACTTGCGCGCGGCCAATGAGGTGAGCCTGACCCTGCGCGCAGGCGAGGCTTTGGCCATCGTGGGCGAGAGCGGCAGCGGCAAAAGCACCTGCGCACGCGCAATTTGCCGGATTTCCCCGCCGACCTCGGGCAGGATCACTGTTGACGGGGTCGAGATCACGGCACCTGATTTCAAGATGTGCCAGCGGGAGTATGCTGCGAAGGTCCAGATGATCTTTCAAGATCCGTTCGGGTCGCTCAATCCGGTGCATACGATACGTCACCATATGGCCCGCCCGGTCCGTATTCATAACCCTCACCTGACGGCCACCGAGGTGGATGCGCTGATCATTTCGACACTTGAGCGCGTGGGGCTGTCGCCCGCACAGCAGACCGCCGAGAAATACCCTTACGAGTTGTCGGGCGGTCAGCGGCAACGCGTTGCTATCGCCCGTGCCGTTGCAGTGGGCGCGCAATTTATCCTCGCGGACGAACCCATCTCCATGCTCGATGTGTCGATCCGCCTTGGCATCCTCAACCTGATGGATGACATGAAGAAGGACGGAATAGGGTTTATGTACATCACCCATGACATCGCAACCGCCCGCTATTTTGCGGAACGGACAGCCGTTATGTATGTGGGGCACATGGTTGAATGGGGCAACAGCGATAGCGTCACACAGACCCCGCGCCATCCCTACACGCAACTGCTGATCAGTGCCGTCCCCGAAGCAGGCGTGCGAGAGACCCGCGACGTCATGGCCCCAAAGGCCGACATTCCCCAGCGGACACCAGAGAGCTGCGGCTGCCCGTTTGCTGCGCGGTGCTTGCAGGTCACGGATATCTGCAAAACCATTATGCCTCCCGTCACTCAGCTTGAAGAAGACCATTATGTGCGATGCCACATCTACTCGGAAAGACACCACAATGTTTAAACGCTCTGATTTTCCTGCCGGTTTTACCTTTGGTGCCGCAACCGCTGCCTATCAAATCGAAGGCCACAAATTTGGCGGGGCAGGGTCGTGCCATTGGGACACCTTTGCCGCGACGGGGCGCAATGTTGTGCGCAACGAAGACGGGGCCTTGGCCTGCGACCACTATCATAAATGGCCGCAAGACCTTGACCTGATGAAAGACGCGGGCTTTGATGCCTACCGCTTTTCGACAAGCTGGGCGCGGGTCATGCCCGACGGGGTTACGATCAATCCCGAAGGGCTCGACTTTTACGACAGGCTGGTCGATGGCATGGTTGCGCGCGGCTTGGACCCGTATCTGACGCTCTACCATTGGGATTTGCCCTCGGCCTTGGCTGACAAGGGCGGCTGGACGAACCGCGATACCGCAGAGCGCTTTGCCGATTACGCAGATGTTGTGCTGGCACGGATCGGAGACCGCGTCGCAAAGACGGCAACGATCAACGAGCCGTGGTGCGTCAGCTGGTTGTCGCACTTTGAAGGGCAACATGCCCCTGGTTTGCGCGACATCCGCGCGACGGCACGGTCGATGCATTACATCCAATTGGCGCATGGTCTTGGCGTTGAGCGGTTGCGCGCCTCCGGCCATAAAAACCTTGGCGTTGTACTGAACTTCAGCGAGATTTTTCCGTTTCAAGACGGCGATGAGCGTGCGGTCGAAGTGGCCGATGCCATTGGCAACAAGTGGTTTATTGAATCGATTGCGCAAGGCACCTATCCGCAAGCCGCGCTCGACGGTCTCGAGCCGCATTTGCCGCAGGGCTGGCAGGACGATATGGCCACAATCTCGACGCCGATCGACTGGCTTGGCGTCAATTACTATTCGCGCAATTTCGTGTCATCCGCACCCGATACACCATGGCCAGGCACCCAAGGCCACGAGGGACCTTTGCCAAAGACACAGATGGGCTGGGAAATCTATGCGGACGGCCTGTGCCACCTTCTGACACGGATGGCGCGCGACTATGTGGGTGATCTGCCGATTGTTGTGACCGAAAACGGCATGGCCTGGGCTGATGAAATCCAAAACGGTGCGGTCAATGACGTCGAAAGGATCAGCTATATTTCAGGTCACCTCGCCGCCGCGAACCAAGCCATTGCCCAAGGCGCCAACTTGCAAGGTTTCTTCTATTGGTCACTGCTGGACAATTTCGAGTGGTCTTTCGGCTATGAAAAACGGTTTGGCATTATCCATGTCGATTTTGACACGCTCAAAAGAACGCCGAAAAACTCCTACCTTGCCTTGAAGGACCAGCTGACGAAATAAGCCGGTGTTCGCAGTTATGTGTGACTGTCACATCTTGGCGGCGCGGCATCGGGACATATGTGCCTTATGCCGCGCCGTGAGAGGCTGATCTTGCTCGTTTGGTGAAAGTTCAAATTCTATTAAATCTTTAACTATCAATATCTTGCATGATTTTTTCTGCTCGCTAGATTAAATTCGACGGATTGTGGTCTGGAGAATGTCATGTTTGGCGAAAACACATTACCAGTATATCTGGTCGCGGGGGTCGCTGCGGTTCTCGTGATTGGCTCGCTGTTCCCGCCGATCGTTTCCAGAGGCGGCAGTGTCGATCCCACGTCAAAAGATGTCGCGAGTAAAGCTCAGGAATTCGCCTTTTGTCAGTCCAACTTGGACGATGTGAATTGTGCCTGCTTTGCGGGGATCGCAGGGCATATTATGGCGCAAGATACGCCGGATTTCCGCGGCTCCTTTGCTGCGGACAGGTCGGAACTGGCGCGGTCTCAGGCCTCGCAATCCTGCTGACGACCTTGGATCGGTCGTAAAACATCGCAAGGACAGCGCCGCATTTTCGGGTGTCTCGTGGAACAGTGTGTTACGGTGATACGAACCGAACCTGAAAGAGTGACCACACGATGCTATCCGACCAGACGATGATCATTGGAATTTTTGTAGTTCTCTTTGTCCTGCTGGTCTGGGGGCGTATCCGCTACGATCTTGTGGCTTTCGGCGCACTGGTTCTGGCATCCATATTGGGATTGGTCCCCAAAGAGGATGTGTTTTCGGGTTTTGGCCATTCTGCGGTGGCGATTATCGCCTTGGTGTTGATTGTGTCGCGCGCGCTTGTCGGCTCTGGCGCGATTGAAAAGCTCGCGGCGCGTCTGCTCGATTCCGAACGCCCTTTGCCTTTGCATATCGCGGTGATGGCCATCGTTAGCGCGGGTTTGTCTGCGGTGATTAACAATGTCGCAGCGCTCGCATTGTTGATGCCACTTGATATCGACACGGCCACAAAGGCCAAGCGCGCGGTGAGCCTCTCGCTGATGCCGCTGTCATTTGCGACAATTCTTGGCGGGATGATCACGCTCATCGGGACGCCGCCCAACATTGTGATCGCGGCCTATAGGCAGGATGCGCTGGGCGAGCCGTTTGGCATGTTCGATTTTGCGCCGGTCGGTCTGACGGTGGCGATCGTCGGCATTGCTTTTGTATCCTTGATCGGTTGGCGGTTCTTGCCCACCCGCGAAGGGGCGGCCGAACAGGAAACCGCATTTGCCGAAGGGCGCTATATAGCGGAGCTGCGTGTGAGCGAGAAATCGAGCCAGGACACCGCAGACGTCGCGGGCCTGTACCCGCTTGCGGACGAACATGACGTTCATATTCTGGGGCTTGTGCGTGGCGGTAAACGCTTGCCGGGGTTTGCTGCGCGACAAGCCATTCGGCCCGGCGACTTTGTTGTCGTCGAGGGGGAGCCGAAGGCCATTGAAACCTTTATGGGGCAAACAGGGTTGGAGTTTTCCGGATCGGAAAAGCACAGTGGCCGCGTCACATCCGGCGGGCTGACCCTGACCGAAGCCATTGTGCCCGAAGGCGCGCGTATCGCGGGGCGGACCGCGCGTGGCCTCAAGCTTTTATATGCACATTCCGTGACGCTGCTGGGGGTCTCGCGCAACGGGGCACGGTTTACCGATCGGGTGCGCCAGCTTACGATCAAGCCCGGGGATGTACTTTTGCTCTTGGGCGAGGCAGAGCGTAGTGCGGCCGCGGCCGCCTTTATGGGGGTTTTGCCGCTTGAAGGGCGTAAAACGCCCATGGTGCAACGGTCCAAAGCGGGGATGTCCATCGCGATTTTCCTTGGCGCGATTGTTGCGGCTGTCATCGGCTGGGTCTCTTTGCCGGTTGCTCTTTCGGCCGCGGTGATTGCGCTTGTTGCGGTTGGGCTTGTCTCGGGCAACGAGGTCTACGAGTCGGTCGAATGGAAGGTGATCGTTCTTTTGGCCAGCCTGATCCCGCTCGCCGAAGCCTTTGAGAAATCCGGCGGTGCCGAGCTTATCGCGACGCGCATTTTGTCGATTACAGAAGGATTTCCGGTATGGGTTTCGCTTTTGGCGCTCATGGTCGTGACGATGACCTTGTCGGATTTTCTGAACAATGTGGCCACCACCCTGATCGCGGCACCAATTGCCATCGGCATGGCCGTCGCGACCAATACCAACCCCGACGCATGGCTCATGACCGTCGCAGTTGCCGCGTCATGTGCGTTTTTGACCCCTATCGGCCATAAGAATAACACGATTATTCTGGGGCCGGGCGGCTATCGCTTCGGGGATTACTGGCGCATGGGCCTGTTGCTTGAAGTGATTGTGGTGGTTGTCGGATTGCCGACGATTCTAGTGGTTTGGCCTTTGTGAATCTCCGCGTCAGCGGATCGGTTTGGGTCCTGCATCAGGAATTGGCAGGTGACAAGTGATTATGGGCAGTTACCATTCCTTGAGGAATGTCCTATGATGACGGCTACATGCGACCAACTTGGCCGAAAAGCAATCAAGGGATGAATTGAGTATATGTGTCCAGCGTCATTGGCCGATGAAAGTGGCCGTGGGTTTATCATTCCGATCGGCGGCGGCGAAGACCGCGTCAAGGAAATGCAAATTCATCGTAAATTTGTTGAGCTGTCTGGTGGAAAGGACGCTTATATCGTCGTGATTCCAACGGCTTCAATGCTGAGCGAGACAGGGGAAGACTACAACCGTATCTTCTCTAACCTTGGCGCAGGGAAAGTTGATTTTCTACCGATTACGCGCCGTGTTGATTGTGAGAATCCGGAGTTTTTCGAGATGCTTGATCGGGCCACGGGGATCTTTATCACGGGCGGTAACCAGTTGCGGCTGTCGGCCATTCTTGGCGGGACGCTTTTGGTCACCAA
>Ga0105356_10006342_pt1 | contig 11041 bp, 7 predicted proteins | sample GOMGulsemesocosm_3_FD_83502 | JGI IMG/M metagenome (GOLD analysis project Ga0105356, IMG submission 83502) | Methane-oxidizing microbial communities from mesocosms in the Gulf of Mexico - GOM9D Gulf of Mexico | ecosystem: Environmental > Aquatic > Marine > Cold seeps | place: Gulf of Mexico...
AAGCCATGCGAAAGGTCTACCATAGATTTCACAATAGTCAGATCAGAATCATTAATAGCGACTTCATTAATGAAACTTCGATCTATTTTTATTTTATCTATAGGTAAATCACGTAAATATGCTAACGATGAATAACCGGTACCAAAATCGTCAATAGAAACTTTAATGCCCATACTTTGCAGTTTGACAATACTATCCATAGCCCTAGTAATATCTGTCATTACAACGTTTTCAGTAATTTCTAATTCAATATATTTGGAAGGGATATTATATTTTTGCAGCAACATTTGAATATTTGTGACTAGTTGCTCATTTTGAAATTCGACCGCCGTTATATTCACAGCTATGGCTACACGTCGTCGATATAATTTAAACCAACGTTCACCAGCTTGACAAGCTTTGGTCAAAATATAGTTATCAAACTCATTGTGCATGCCTAGCGATTCAAGTTCAGTTAAAAAATCACCGGGAGAAAGTAACCCCTTTTCAGGGTGCTGCCAGCGGACTAAAGCTTCGACCCCCTCAAGTTTATTAGTAAATAAGTTTAATTGCGGCTGGTAATATAGAATAAACTCATCATTTGCGATTGCAGATCTTAACTGTTTTTCCATCAAGACTAAATGTCGCCCCTGTGCCTGCATACCATCTTCAAAAGCAACAGAAGGAATATTATTGGTCTCAGCATGATGTAATGCAAGGTTTGCTTTTTGTAATAAATCCTCTGACTTATCAGCATCATCAGGATAAAAACAATAGCCGACACTACCTTGAATTGTGATTTCTTGTTGCTCATAATTAAAACAACGTTCAATAAGTTCATGAATATGACTCACCGCTCTATCGACGTGTGATGATTGTTCAAATTCAATAACAAACATAAAGGAGTCGCCACTCAAACGACCAACTGCTTGGGGTATGAATACACTTTGATTTAGACGATTAGCAATTTCCCCCAGTATGTAATCTCCAACTTTTAAACCATAGCTATCATTAATAAATTTAAACTGTTTTATGTCAATTAAAAAAATAGCCAGTTTTACCTGCGCCTTATTTCTTTTATTGACTTGTGTCAGCTCTTGCATTTTATCTGACAACTTAGCCATTACTTGTCCACGATTAAGTGCCCCTGTCAATGAGTCATGCTTACCAAGATATTGCGCTCTACTTATAGCACTCAATGTGGCAAACCTTTCAGCTCCTTGCATCCAAATAAGTAAGGTAAAACCAAGTATGCTATGTGCGGCAATATCGAAATATAATAGAAACAACTCTAATTGATGGAACCAAGGTTCCGTTACAGCAACAATTGAAATGAAAGAATGTAATAGAAAGCGTAAGCCAAAAATGGCGGAGAAACACATTAAAACTTGGCTTGAAAAGTAATTTTTTTTGTCAAATAAAAGATAACAACCTAGAGAAAGAAAAGTACAACCAAAAATAAAGCTAGGTAAGCTTATTGTTAAATAAAAGTGATTAAATGCTTGGCTTGGATCAAAGGCAAAGAACATTGTCGAGATAACACTGAGTGTTACAATGACACCAATGCCAATCATTAATGCTTCTTTAGACAACTCTTTATTTTTTTTTGCGATATAAATGCCAAAAATAAGAAAAATCAAAAAGGAATATTGGCAAATTTGTAGTAATAATACCGCGAATATTTGCCAAGAATCACTTGAAACATTACGGCTGGAATACGGAACAAAAGACTTGATTAGGTAACTAAAATTTAGTGCCCCTAGACTCATTAGCCAATATTTAACATATTTACGCGAAAAAGTGCGATAAAAAATATAGAAGACAAATATTAGTACTGAAAAAACCACAGTTTGTGTCGAAAATAAAAATGTTCGTGGTGTTATATATTCAATCATGTAGAAAATTTGGTCATGGCTATTTAATATACCTGTCTGGAACGTCTATTTCGCTTAAGTACTTTAGGCTAAATCAGTAAACACGAGTGCTATTAAAGAGGCTTTTACCTGTAAATTCAAGTCCTAGCCAATAAATATAATAGGTTTTATTATTAACATAACAATATATACTGGCATAGCCCCTAATCTTCAGACGAATGAGAACAGACATGCAATATAATACTTCTGAATTATGTGACTTTTACGCCGATTTGATTGATGTTGTTGATCCCATTTTTTGTAATTATGGCGGGCGTAGCTCATTTGCTGGAAAAGTTGTGACGTTAAAGTGTTTTGAACATTTGGGTTTGATCAATGAACTCATTGCTATAAATGGTACAGGTAAAGTATTAGTCATTGATGGCGGTGGCTCTACTAGACGAGCGCTGATTGATTTAAGTATTGCCCAATGTGCGGCTAACAATGGCTGGGAAGGCATTATTTGTTATGGCAGTGTACGTGATGTAGATGCTTTAGAGAGCCTAGATATTGGTATCCAAGCACTTGGCGCAATTCCTGTTGGCGCAAGTGAGCAAAATATTGGAGAAACTGATATTGCGATCAATTTTGCTGGGGTGACTTTATTACCTGATGACCATATCTATGCTGATAATACTGGTATTATATTATCGCCTGAAGCCTTAGATCTTGAATAAAGCAAGACTGATATGAAATGTTAGTCTTGGATATCATACTTAGTAGATTGATGGCCTAACTTCTGGCGGAATAGATTCGGGGTGTTGCAGATACCACCTCTCTAACCAAATTTCTATCTCATCGGGTACTACTCCTGGATGAATAATATCACCTTGAATTAACTCTCCTCCCATGGCGATATAAGCTTCTGAAGCCTCATGTCTATCAATATCAGTCCCAATAAGTGGAATTTTCATACTGCGAGTTAACGTAACAAGTGAATTGGTAATCGCCTTATCTACCCGGTTACTACTATCATTGGTTAATTGCTGACAATTTATTTTGAGTTGATGAATTGCCATTTTTCTGACATAACGTAACGATTCATAACTGCCTGAAAAATTAGCGATGGAGATTTTTATATCCAATGATTTCAGTTGATCTATGATGACCTTGACGCGATGGCTGGCACTAAGCATCACTTTTTCACTCAACTCAATCATTAAATATTTACCTGAAATATCATACTCTGATATTTTTTGCTCAATATAATCAACCAAGTCCACTTCAAATAGGCTTTCATTAGACAAAGTTACAGAAATACTTTGATGTACGCCTATTCTATGCAAGGTATATAGGGTTGAAAATGCTTTGTTGATCATATATTTTGTTAGGAAATATAACTCACCACTATGCTCAGCAAGATCGGCAAATTCATGTAGCTCTAACGGTTTAATGACATTGTTTTCATACCAATGAACCTTTAATTGGAAGCCTACAATTTGTTGGTTCTTGATATTTACTTGCGGCTTTAGATAGCAAAATAGCTTTTCTTCTTGAATATCTCCACGAATTGCTTCCATTCGAGCAAGCTGAACTTGGTTAAATGAAATGCTGCTATTATCAAAATAATTAATTTGCCGTTGTTTCTCTATACCATTAAGTAAAGCATCGCCTGCATGAGCGGTAAGTTCATTAAAATCATCACCATTCTCTCCTGAAAGAGCAATACCAAAAGCAAGTTCAAAATTTAAAGAAAAGCTTTTAAAACTCATGGCATCGGGTACACCATCAGCTAGTTGATGACACAATTCATTTAGTATACTTTTATCATCAAAGCGACTATCCGTTAAATTATAAATAGCCAAAAACTGTAAGCTTTGTAAGCGAGCAATTCGTACTGGTTGAGACTTAAGCCCAAAGTTTAGTAAGCTAGTATCCTCTGCTATTCGTTGCTGTAAACAGTACGCAAGCTGCAACAGTAGCAAATCAGAATTATGATAGCCCAGCAAACTATTTACTTGCTGAAAATTAATAGGCTTGAAAACAACAGCAGCATAACGCTGTCCGGTGTCAGCCTTGATAGCTGCTTCAAACGATTTTAGGGCTTGCTGCGCTGTTGGCAAGTTTGTTGTAGGATCATGGGTATAAGAAAACATCTCCTCAACACTAATAGCATTACTATCGTCATTAAGGGCACTAGTATAAAAAATTTTATGAAGACAAAATAAAGCTAAAAAAGAAGTGACAATAACGGCAATAATATAACTAACGATAGCGATCAAACTAACAGGAATTTTATCACTATAGAGTTGCGCAAAAAGTGAAGAAAGGGCAATAATTACAATTACAATGATAAGTAATGCAAAGTACTTGGCGTTTGAACGATTCATATTTAATCACCTATCCCAGGAGATTATATCAAGGCAACTTGCTACCCTAATAAAATAATGACCTTTTGTACAGGAATACTAAATTATTAACCTATTATTTTTGAGCTATACTCGTATTTTTCTGGCTGGTAGCAGGCACCTGAACGTATTCATCTTCAACAGTTAATAAGGCATCAACTAAAAAAAGAAAGCCATTCAAATTATCACTAGACCAGTAACGCTTTAACTGTTTATTACTGGTAATTAACATGGCTATAAATTTTTTATACGCTGAATTGTCTTGATTTTCAAAGCACTTCTGACAAATAGCTTTTAGTCGCCCCTTTCCCTTCAAGCATTCCTGAAAGATAATACTGTAGTTGTTAATTAATGGACTAATTAATTCAGCATGTGTTAACAACTGCTCCAACTCATTCGATTTAGCATAAATTGTTAAACGTTTTAACCTCTCTTTGGCAAACTCTTGCTCACGGGTAGCAACAAGTGTCATCGTATCGACCAACACCTTATTTTCCCTACGCGTAGACGAACTGTCACGTTGCTGAGTAATTAGTTTTCTCTGCAATTTTTCTGCACGAAAAAAGAAGTAAATACTAATTAATACAAAAACAAGCGTTATAACTGAAACAAGAAGCATTAAGGAGCCTTAGAAGAATTAACTTGCGCAATATTAACAGATTCAGCAATGCGTGCCAAAAATAGATACGGGTCAATATCTTTAAAATCAGCCATATTTACTGAGTATTTCATTGCTACAGAAAAATCTCCTAAATTTGCAAAAGCTCTGGTATTTATCGCTTGCACTAATTTATCGAGTTTATCGTTTGCTTCTTGATTACTTTGATGCTCAAAAAGCAGTAAATACTCTCCTTCATTTAACAAGCCTACATAATCAAAATCTTTAATGTGTTCGTTGATTACGCTGGCCAAATCTTTAGTCACTTCATTAATCGTTTTACTATTAAAATGAAAAATGAGCTCCTGCCAATTTTCAACAACAAGATAACCAACATTTAGAGGGTATTGAAACTTTCTTGCCTTTTTGAAGACCAATTGATAGTTAAACTTTGTTTGCATAGGAGTATCCATGGCGTAGCTCGGCTTTTCAACTTCCTCGTACGCCAAGTTAACTTTTTTCACTCTTAACTTCCAAAACAAAGCAACTAAGGAGAGTAATAAAATACACGTTACTGCCGATAAAGTGATAATGATTGCGCGTTGTTTTTGATACTTACCAGTAAAACTGCTCGATAACTCACTGTTTTCGGCTAATTTAACAGCAAGCCTTTTTGACTCTTCAACGGGTTCAACCTTGGGTGATTTACCCACAGATAAATGAGATAAACCTTGTACTATACTGAAGGATTTCTTTTTATTATTCAGCTTATAGAGCAATATTTGACTGTGTTTTTCCCGCCAGCGATAGGCAAGTTGATAACCCCCTTGTGAAAAGTGCATTTCAGCAACCATCCGATAAAAACCGGCATATTCTAACGAGATATCCTTGCCATTGAGTAGCTGCACTACTTCAACTAATAAGGCATACCCCTCGGTAGTTTGATTAACGCCTAACTTAGCTTTTACCAAGGCAACTGACGCCTCTATTCGCTCTGAAAGCATATTATGTTGATAATAAACTTCAATTGCTTGCTCTAAAGGTTCAATTGCCGCTCTAAATTGCTTCTGCGAGATTAAAACAATGCCTAACCACTTATCAGCATGAGCGACGTTAATCGTTGCACCATTCTTTAGCGCAGACTTCTTAGACTCCCAAAAAACATTGTATGCATCATCATAACGCTGTAAATAAAAATAAGCATACCCTAGATATAAATAGGTTTGAGCAATGTTCTTTTTTTGATCCATTTCAAATCTTAATTTTAAAATTTTCAACTGCATCGTAAGTGATGTTTGATAATCACCTAGATGGTGATAAGCCAATGCTAAAATAGTGAGTAACTCTATATGCTCTGTTAGATCACTTTTACCTATTATCAATTCAACTTGTTGTAAGTCAACTAAAGCCCGTTGGTGTTTTCCTAACATTGAAAACGCGACACTTCGGTAACTTAAGGAGAGTAATCGATACTTAACACTACGGCTATATTCACTATTTCTAACGGCTTCTTGAGTTACTTCTAATAGCTGTTTATAGTCTTTTTTGGCAACATAGACATCTGCTAATTTGAAGAGCAGCGCCAGCTTAACTTTTTTATCTAGGCTATTGGCAGCTAAGCCCTTTTTAGCAAAATCAAAAACGTTATTGATATTACCTTGATTGCTAGCAGCCCTTGCTGAGAGTAAATAAACTTTGGCGAGAACATCATTTGAGTAATCGTGGTGATTGTTGATAATTTTTTCTGACAGGGAGTTCACCGTATCAAAGTCAATGGCTTCATCATTAACTTTCGATAGTTGCTGTACTTGATTACTTAAAGTAGCTTGCTCTGAAGCTGGTTGAGCAAGAGTCATACCGACTAAAAACAAAGAAAACACCTGCACTTTTAAAGTAAATACAATAAACAGAAAAAATTGTTTTACCGTCATATTTATACCGTTAGTAATTGAAAAATCAAACATTGGAGATTATCCAATATTACTCATCACTCTTTTTACCTCATAAAGGTAAACAAAAGTAGCCTTTTCTGTTTACATTTATGGGATTCATCTTATAATAATGGTATTAAGCTACAAAGCTTGATAAGGGCAAATCTAATGAAAGTTAGAGACGCAAAGTTACCGGTCTAAAGGGAAACCTATGATAGCGGGACTGCAATTTTTGATATAGTGGGGGCTTATCTTAATTTGATAATTCACTATCTGTTTCTTCCGGTACCTTTGCGTGGCCTCTTCCCCTATATTTCTCAATTCATCACTCTCTGTTCGTTATCTATAAACTTTTAAAATGATAATTAGAATGTCACTAATAAAATTAGTATTTGTACATCTATATATGAAAGTAAGAGCCTAACACCGAGTTCTATGCATTAGGCTCACACTATAATCTACCCTTATGGTTTAAAGCGCATATTTTATAATTTTTTCACGCTATTAACTTTGTCGTTTATATACTGCGTTATAATTTTATCCAACATCGACAATGGCATTGACCCATGCTTAAGTAGTTGATCATGAAACTCCCGTAAGTCAAAATCCTCACCTAGTATTTGTTCTGCTTCTTTTCGTAAACGTTTAATGGTTAATTCACCAATTTTGTAAGATAAAGCTTGTCCTGGCCATGAGATATATCGGTCTATTTCTGTTTTTACGTTATGCAGAGACAATGCCGTATTACTGGCTAAAAAGTCCATAGCTTGTTCTCGACTCCAACCTTGGGTATGCATTCCTGTATCCACAACTAAGCGGCAGGCGCGCCACATTTCATAGGTTAAACGGCCAAAGCTGTGATAAGGATCTTCATACATGCCTGCTTCTATTCCTAGATATTCAGAGTATAACCCCCAACCTTCACCAAACGCTGAAATGTAAGTTCTATTCCTAAATTTAGCTACATCCTTCATTTCTTTTGCCAGCGATATCTGCAAGTGATGTCCTGGAACAGCCTCATGCAAAGTTAGCGCAGTTAATACATATAGTGGTCGTCGATCTAGTCTATAAGTGTTGACCCAATAATTCCCAGGTTGGTCATCTCGTGATGAACCTGCGTATCGTCCCGTAGTGTATTTGGGTGCAATATTGGCTGGTACAGCCATCACACCATATGGCGTTCTTGGCAGGGTTTTAAATAGCGAAGGTAACTTAGCATCCATCTTTTTAGCAATAAAAGATGCTTCTTTTAATAACTCTGTAGGCGTGGTGGCATAGAATTGAGGATCCGTTCGTAAAAATTCGACAAATTCACTGAAGCTTCCAGCAAAGTTTACTTGCTCAATGATAGCGTCCATTTCAGCTCGGATACGCTTAACTTCTGCCAATCCCTGCTGATGTACTTGCATTGCGGTCAAAGGTAAGGTGGTATAATGTACTAGCCTATTTTGATAATAGTTCTTGCCATTGGCTAGTGAGCTAGCAGCAATATTATCCCGAGCATTTGGCTGATATTCATTAACCATAAAATCATAATATGCTTTATATGCAGGCATCACTTTTGAGCTTAATACTTGCTTAGCTTGTTGGCGTAAGTCTTTTTTCTGACTTGATGAAATAAACGCTGACATTTTACTAAATGGTTGGTAATAAGAACTTTCAGTGACATCTTCTTTTATATATGCCGCAATTGATTGTTCAAATCCTTTAAGTACTATTTTCGGCTGGCTGATACCACTGTCCAAGCCTTTTTTCATCCAATAAGTTTGTTGGGCAAAGTAAGTTGGCAGTAAAGATAAACGAACTAAATAATCCTGATAATCCGTTAAGGTTTTAAAGTCTACTTGCTTAGAGATGTTATCAATCCATACATGAAAACCCGACTCTGCAGTAAGCGGCATGAAGTGTTCTTTGTTAGTGTAACTATCTAGCTGGTTTTTTAAACTATAGCTGAGCACAGAAAAGTTGATTTGATTCTCTTGTGTCAGCTTTTCATTATCTAATGCGATTAACCGCTGATAAATAGCCAAGCCTTGTTGATATTGCGAGAGTAGAAATTCCTCTGATAAATCAGGTAGTTTAGCGTTATTACCTGCTATACTAGGTTGATTAAACGGACTTGATTTTAAATAGAAAGCTTCATGAGTTTGGATAATATCGGCTAGTTGTTGATCTGTACTGATATTCTTTTCTGTTGAGTTGGCTGCATAGCTGTAATTTATCAGGCAGATATTAATCAGTATAAACACTAAGTGAGTGGCTACATTTTTCATTAAAAGTACTCAAAATAGGAAGGAGCATGATAATGATAAATAAATATTATCATGCCTTAAATAGGGTTTTTATTGGTGAAGCTATAACTTGAAAAAAAGTTCTCTGTATACTTTTAATTCAGCAATTGATTCTTTGATGTCGTCTAAGGCCAAGTGAGCACCTGTTTTAACAACAGACTCTAATACTTCAGGTTTCCACCGTCTCGCCAGTTCTTTTATCGTACTAACATCTAGGTTTCGGTAATGAAAGTGGTCTTCAAAGTCAGGCATGTATTTATTAATAAACCGTCTATCTTGACCTATGCTATTGCCACACATAGGTGACTTCCCTTGAGGTACCCACTCTTGGACAAAAGCTAAGCTTTCTTTAGTTGCTTGAGCCAAGCTCACTTCGCTATCGCGGCATCGTTGGGTTAGCCCTGATTTTCCATGATGTTCGATGCACCACGGATTCATGTTATCTAATACTTCATCAGTTTGGCTAATGGCAAATACTGGCCCTTGCGCCAAGATATTTAACTGGCTATCGGTGATAATGATAGCGATCTCTAAAATTACATCTTCTACAGGCTCAAGTCCTGTCATTTCCAAATCAAGCCAAATTAAATTACTGTCGTTACCCGCCATAACCTTCCCTTAAAAAAATGCACAAGCATTCGTATATAATTGTTAGTATAATACGCCAGAACCAAATCGGGTCAAATTAAATGTTGGATCAAATTAAATCATATGAATACATTACATGACTAAGGCAAAAAAACTGACCAAGGGTCAGCAAAGGCGTATTAAAGCCAATCATGATAAAAAGCTTCAAGGGAAAAATGCTAAAAATAAAGATAAAGTGATATGGAATGATGATGATTTAGCCGCTCCTGAGCATGGCGTTATTATTAGTCGATTTGGCCAACATGCCGATGTTGAAAATGAGCAGGGTGAAATTTTTCGCTGTAACTTACGTCGTTCCATTGCCTCACTGGTATGTGGCGATAAAGTGCTGTGGCGCCTAGGCAAAGAGACTCAACATAGCATCACAGGTATAATTGAAGCTGTACATGACCGTGACTCAGTACTTAGTCGTCCCGATGTTTATGATGGTGTTAAGCCTATAGCCGCAAATATCAGTCAAATTCTGATTGTCTCTTCAGTATTGCCTGTATTTAATAGTGATATCATTGACCGCTATCTAGTTGCCGCAGAACAAACCGGTATAACCCCTGTCATTGTACTGAATAAAACGGATTTGTTGTGCAACATTACAACTGACGAACAAGAGAAAATAACCGAACAGCTACAAATTTATCAAGATATTGGCTATCAGGTACTTTACGCTAGCAGTAAATCACGAGATGGCATCAGCGAGCTAAAAATGCAGCTTGCGCAGCATACTAGTATTTTTGTTGGTCAATCTGGTGTTGGAAAATCGACGTTAGTTAATGCTCTCATGCCAGATTTAGGACTTTTAACAAAAGAAGTTTCAGAAAACTCAGGCTTGGGTCAACACACCACGACTGTTGCTCGCTTATACCATTTTAATGAAGGCGGGGATTTAATTGACTCTCCGGGTATTCGTGAATTTGGTTTATGGCATTTAACGCCAGAACAAGTTTGTCATGGTTTTATTGAATTCTCTGACTTTCTTGGTTTATGCAAATTTAGAGATTGTAAACACCAAACAGATCCCGGTTGTGCACTAATAGCCGCAGGGGAAAATAAACAGATCAATCCAGCTCGCTTGGCAAGTTTTCAACGAATATTAGCCAGTCTCAATGATAATAAATTAACCTCACGCTTTAATAATTAAGGAAAAATGAGTGTCTTCAAAAAATAGTTTTAGCGATAAAATCAAAATCACCTTTCAGTACATTATGCCTAAACATGCTATTTCACGTTTAGTTGGCAAGTTAGCCGCGGCAAAAATGGGTTGGTTAACCACTAAGCTTATCAGCATGTTTATTAAGGCTTATGGCATTAATATGAATGAAGCTAAACTTAAAAATGC
>Ga0105356_10006347_pt1 | contig 11038 bp, 10 predicted proteins | sample GOMGulsemesocosm_3_FD_83502 | JGI IMG/M metagenome (GOLD analysis project Ga0105356, IMG submission 83502) | Methane-oxidizing microbial communities from mesocosms in the Gulf of Mexico - GOM9D Gulf of Mexico | ecosystem: Environmental > Aquatic > Marine > Cold seeps | place: Gulf of Mexico...
CCTGAAAAATTTGAGGTTATTGATGCTGCTCAGTCTAAAGACGCGGTTCTTAAAGATGTAATTGCGGTTATTGACTCCTTATTAGTAAAGCACTATTAATATGAAGCCTTGGTTAATTGAACATCAGCTATTGCTAAGCCAGCAGTTTAGCCAAAATACTATGCCTCATGCATTACTGGTCTCCGGTGTTCACGGTGCAGGTAAGCTAGACTTAGCGCGGTGGCTAATACGTTTGTTAGCATGTAAAAACCCTAGTGCGATGCCGGTATCAAGTAATAATGCCACTCAAACCCTGCTACAAGCGTGTGGGCTATGTAAAACCTGTTTACTAGAGCAAAGTAATACCTTACCCGATCACCTTAATGTGACCTCCCAAAAAAATAGTCTTGGGGTCGATGATATTCGGCATGCCAATGCTTTTTTACAAAAAACAGCCCAGCTTGGTCACTATAAAACGGTATTAATCAACCATAGTGAACAAATGACCATAGCAGCCGCTAATGCGCTATTAAAAACGCTAGAAGAGCCCAGCGCCAACAGTATTATCATCTTACTTACCGATGATCTTGAGCAATTATTACCGACTATCGTTAGTCGCAGTCGTGTCTTGAATATTCGGCCCGCTACAGGCCAAGCGCTTATTCAAGAACTCTCGTTAGCTAGTAGCGTGGTAAATCATTCGAGCACAGCGATAAACTTAACGCAATTACCTGAATTAACCGATAGTGCTATTTATGAAGAGTTTATAAACTTTAAAGCGTTGTACTTACAATATCTTTATCAGCGACAGCAGGAGCCTATACTCCTCGCACAAGTATTATCGAATCAATATGCATTGCGTTGGTTAGAACAAATTACCGTCTCATTACTGCGGGATAACGTTATTGCTTGTTCAAATGGTATACCAGCTGAGAATCAAGTAAGTGATGCTTTATCTACTGAAATCATTAACCAACTCTACCAAGTCATCATTAATGGCTGTAAAGTGATTAAGTCTTATACACAAACAAATAAGCAATATGTCTGTGAACAAATTATAATGGCTATCAGTGACGTACTTGAAAAGAATAACAATAAGCTAAATAGCTAGCCGTAAGCAGGAGAGTAACGTGATCCCTATTAATGTTGAATTTCAAACCGAGCATGATTTATATATCTCTTATATGCCATTTTTAAAAGAAGGTGGTTTATTTATTAGAACGGCCGAGCCGTTCGAGCTCGGTGCAGAGCTAGAGATCAATGTGTTACTGCCCGATTCACTCGAGCCTTCTATTATAACCGGAGTCGTGTGCTGGTTAACCCCAACAGGTGCGCAAAATGGCACACCGGCGGGAATTGGGGTGAGTTTTAAAGATGATCCTGATAAAATACGTAACCAAATAGAGCAAGCGATTGCTCGACAATTAAGTTCTTCAGAGCCAACCTTAACGATGTAAGGATATTGGCGATGAGTGCTTTATAGCCAACGGCTTAATTCTCATTACCAGATTATTTATTTAACCCGCTTGGTCTTACTTATTATGCAGTTATTTTATGCAGTTATTTTCGGAGCCACCTTTTGTTTATTGATTCACATTGCCATCTAGATCGCCTTAACTTATCCCTTCATAACAACGAATTAGCCAATGTAGTTAACACTGCTACGGCAGCTAAAGTTGATAAACTTTTATGTGTCAGTGTAACCTTAAAAGATTTTCCTGATATGTTGGCACAAACAAAAGACTTCGATAATGTCTTGGTATCCTGCGGCATGCACCCGCTGAATCAAGAAGATGAAGTCGATTATCAGCAATTATTAACCTTGGCGGATCAAGAGCGAGTGATCGCCATTGGTGAAACCGGACTCGATTATCATTATGCGCCAGAAACTAAAGCAGTACAGCTAGACTCATTTAAAAAGCATATTCATGCAGCTAAAGTACTCGGTAAACCCTTAATTATTCATACCCGTGCAGCTCAAGAAGACACCTTAACCATGCTCAGAGAGGAAGGAGCAGATGAAGTAGGTGGTGTACTGCATTGCTTTACCGAAGGTTGGGATATGGCAGAGCAAGCCATTGAATTGGGCTTTTATATCTCATTTTCAGGTATTTTAACCTTTAAAAATGCCAGTGAATTAAGAGAAGTTGCTAAATTAGTCCCTGATGATAAAATTTTGATTGAAACCGATTCCCCTTACTTAGCACCGGTTCCACATCGTGGTAAAGAAAATCAGCCGGCGTATGTGGTTGAAGTAGCGAAACATTTAGCCAGTATTCGAGGGCAATCGGTTGAAGAAATAGCTGAATTAACAACCAATAACTTTAACCGTTTATTTGGCGTTTGATCTACGCAATTGACCCTGCATCTACCGTTAAGAATCATGGGCTAAAAGAAATCACTTTCCTTAATAAGAATACCCACCTTAAGAGATGGCTATCGGTATAGAGTAAAGAGTATATTCTTCGCTATATACCGGTTTACTTCAAAAGTTACGCATAAAAAAAGCCCGAATAAAATATTCGGGCATAAAGGAATGGCTCAAAGGGGTTTGAGCCGTGCGCTAATTAACTAAACTTAACCATGAAAAACTCATACTAAAATACAACCTGATATAACAAAATATAACTTAACTTTAACCTTCATTTAAACCATGCGCGAGCATTTTTTTACTAGCTAATATTTACTTAGCCGTAAGAACAAAATCATGTTGCTAAACAGTGAAAACCACTTGAGTACATCACTTTGTTTACGTTAAGTGTAGTGGATGTTTTTATAAATGCTAATTATTTTAAAAGTTTTTTATCTTATTGTTTTTTAGAGTAAATAAACAGAAGGTGTAAAATTAGTAAATATACCAAGCACAGCTTGTTCAGATGATATTCACTGTTTGAACACAGTATATCCACAGGTGTTCAAATAGTCGTTATTGGTAGACTTTCTTGGCGTTATGCATGCTCTTTAGTAAAGTTTTTTTCATATTGCTTGTCTGGATATTCCTGGATTTGTCGGGTGTATTTGGGATCCATTGTTAGTGTCTAGCAAGGCAATACTTTCATCAGCAAAACCTACACCGGCCTCAGAATAAAAGTTAAATACTCTATCTATGCCAAGAGATTCCAGTTTCTGCCTTTCATCGTCGTAACGAGCAATAGCAGCAATTTTTCCCTGGTAACCGGCAATCTGTAATTGTTTAGTCACGCTAATACTATCAATAACGTTAGGCAGTGCTAATAACACCAACTCTAATTTACTTAAGTCCATACGCTCCCAAAAAAAGGCATCTTCGGCATCACCACAAAACGCGTTAATATCTTGTTGCTGTAACCATGCTACTTTTTCTTGTTCAGCTTCAAGTCCCCACGCTAGTTTATGACTTTGTGCTGAAATAGCTCTATATGCGCCCATGCCCACACGTCCCATACCAATCACCACAATAGGTGCTTGAGTCGGTTGTTCAAAGACATCCTCAGGTAAGAGCGTCGCCCGTTCAAAAGATAAGAACAGGTGCTTATAATGACCAAAAAAGCTATGAGCAAAACGATAGAGGACTGTGGTGATCACAAAGGAGAACGACACCGCAAGTGCAAGAATAACCAGCCACTCATTGGTAAGCCAGCCACTACTAACGCTAATAGCAGCAACAATAAGCCCAAATTCACTAAAGTTACTTAAGGTCAGCGCGCTCAGGTAAGCGGTTCTACACCTAACTTTAAGTAAGCTTAACGCCGTAAAAAACAAGGCAAACTTTAGCGGCAGTAATAAGACTAATCCGAGCGCGAAAGCAACCATCTCTAGCGTTGGTATTGCGCTAAAACCTATCGTTAAAAAGAAGCCAATTAAAAAGAGATCTTTAAAACTCATTAATGATTTGTTGAGCTCAGTAGCTTTAGGGTGAGAAGCGAGAAACATACCTGCAATTAAAGCGCCTAAGTCACCCTTAATATTCACTAATTCAAACAGCTCATAGCTACCAAAGGCAATAAAAAATCCTGTTAGTGGTATAAGCTCGCCGTGACCAACATGGGTGATAATTTTGTTAATTAATGGCTTAAACAAAAAGAGTAGTAATAACGCCAGCGCCCAAAGGGAAGGTGTTTTTCCGGTTGCGATAACTAAGAAACTGACCGCGACAATATCTTGAATAACTAAAATACCAATGGCAATTTTTGCATGTCGAGTATGCATTTCACCGTTTTCTTCGAGTAATTTAATCACGCAAACGGTACTACTAAAGCTTAAAGCAAAAGCGACTAACATTGCGGTATTGAACGATAGCTCAGTAAAATATTGTACCGTAAAAATAGCAAAAAGTTTGGTTAGGCTAAGGCATAGTATTAGCCAAAAAATAGTATGTAATGAACTGGTTAGCCATACTTCATTCTTAAAAAGGCTTTTAATATTAAGCTTTAGACCTATGGTAAACAACATCAAGGTAATGCCCAAATTACTTAAAATAGTGAGGCTATCATCCGCTTGATAACCAAAAATGTTTAAAGCAAAGCCGGCAACTAAAAAACCGATTGATGGTGGTAGCTGAATAGTTTTAGCCGCTAAGCCACATACAAACGCAAAGAATATCCATATAAATTCCATAATACTGCTTTATCTCTTACTTTTTATTGTTGCTAAGGTGGGCGTCATAATCGGTGCTAGCGTTTTCGCCATAATATCGGCAATCAGCGGTTGAGCAGCTAAATTAGGGTGAATACCATCGTTTTGCATTAACGCCGGTTTTATGGCAATTTTTTCCATGAAAAAAGGCAATAAGGGTACATTGGTTTGTTTGGCTACTTTATCAAAGCTCCCTGAAAAAAGTTGATTATAACGGGCGCCGTAATTAGGCGGTATTTTGATAGACATTAACAAAACATTGATATTTTTTTGTTGAGCTAGATCAATTATTTGTAACAAGTTGTTTTGAATAAGTTTAGGAGGAAAGCCACGTAGACCATCATTTCCGCCTAATTCTATCAATAAATAATCGATATTTTTTTTGGCTAAAATGGCTGGCAGACGAGATAGCGCACCGCCTGTCGTTTCACCACTGATACTTGCATTAATTAAGGTATAATGTGAATTTTGTTGGTGTAACTTTTTATTTAATAGGTGCACCCAACCTTGATTTTCTTTTAACCCAAAGCTTGCACTTAGGCTATCACCTAGTATTAAAATAGAGCTTGGCTGTTTTTCTTTGCTTAAACTTGTGGTTGTGTAAACTAGGGTTACTAGCACAAATAACTTAAATACATTTAACAAAGCGTTTTTAATCATGACATTTAATTCCGAAATTATTCTAAAAACTCAATCGCTTATAAAGACGGTTGCTGTAGAAAATAAAAAGTTGCAACTCTTAAAAGGTATCGACTTAACTGTATATCAAGGTGAAACCGTTGCTATAGTTGGCTCTTCTGGCTCAGGTAAAACCACCCTGTTATCACTATTGGCGGGGCTAGACTTACCTTCTCAAGGTGAAGTTTATCTTAAAAACAAGCCTTTACACCAGCTAAATGAAGAAGAACGTAGTCAGGTTAGAGCTGATCACGTTGGTTTTATCTTTCAGCAGTTTTTATTAGTGAATAGTCTTACTGCGTTAGAAAATGTGATGTTACCGGCGGAATTAGCCAACAATGCCAATGCAAAAGTAGAAGCGGAAGCCTTATTAGCTCAAGTAGGATTAACTGAGCGCATAAATCACTTTCCGTCTCAGTTATCCGGTGGAGAGCAGCAACGTGTTGCTATTGCTCGGGCATTTATCAGTAAACCCGAGGTATTATTTGCCGATGAGCCAACTGGAAATTTAGATAAAAAAACCTCAGAGCATATTACCGATTTATTGTTTGATTTAAACAAACAACACGGTACAACGTTGGTGTTAGTAACCCATGATTTAACGTTAGCAAAACGTTGTCAGCGTAGCGTAGAAATGCAAGACGGTCATTTACTCGATGCAACGAGTGCACAAAATGCACTCATTGACGCTATTGCAAACAATGAAGGAAATGACGGCAATAAAAATAACAGCAGCCAAGATGATAACTATTCTGACGAGCCAGCAACCGTATGAGTACTGTAATACCTAACTGGGCAAAGCAGTCGTTAAGACTGTTTATGCATGAGTTGAAACGCGGTGAACTCACTATTATTGCCTTAGCGATAATCTTAGGTGTTGCCAGTGTTTTTTCGTTAGCCGGTTTTTCCGGACAAATAAAACAAGCCTTGATCAATGAAAGCACCAGCTTTATTGCCGCCGATCGAATTTTGCAAAGTAGTCGGCCGTTAAGCGAATCACCTGAAAGCAGCATAACGGTAACAAATATTGCCAAGCAGAGTGAACGATTAAACATTAACCAAGCGCAACAAGTGTTAATGTCGTCGATGGCTTTTGCGGGTGATAATATGCAGCTAGTTGAATTAGTTGCTGTTTCATCTGCATACCCATTAAGAGGGGAGTTATTGATCAGTCATGAGCAACAAATAACTACCACTCATGTGGCTAATGCCCCTAAAGCAGGTACCGTGTATGTAGAGCCGAAATTACTGTCATTACTCGATATTAGTATTGGCGACACCATTGATATCGGCAATATCAGCTTAACTATTTCATCAATAGCAGCCCAAGTGCCTGATGCCTCGTTTAGTGTCTTTACTTCGGGTGTTAAAGTCATTTTAAACTTGGCAGATCTTGATAAAACAGGGTTAATTCAGCCTGGTAGTCGAGTAACCTATAAATATTTATTTGCCGGAGAAGCGAACAGTATTGAAGCATTAGACGATTGGGTTAAGCCAAAAATTAATGATGCCCAACGTTGGTACGATATTCAATCACGACAATCTCCGCTCGCTAATGCCTTAAATCGTGCGGAAAAATACCTTTCCTTAGCCAGCTTACTCGGTATTATTTTAGCCGCCGTAGCTGTTGCTGTAGCCAGCAGACGTTATGCACAAAAGCATGAAAGCAGCGTTGCGGTGTATAAAGCCATGGGCGCCTCTTTAGCATATGTTAGAAAACTCTATGTTTTCCACTGGCTTTGTTTAAGTTCATTGAGTATTGCTATTGGTTTATTGATAGGTTTTACGCTGGCCCAAGTTGGGCTATTTGCTATTCAAGATTATTTACCGACCTATGCAAGTCAGTCACTTAATGCGGGCAGCACTAATGTTAGTACCAGTACCGGTCAATTTACCTTACTTACTTTAGGCTATTTTCCACTCTTTATGGCGGTACTTACCGGCTCAGTCTGTGCAATAGCCTTTGCATTAACGCCTTTAACACAATTAATTGCTACATCACCTTTAGCGACGTTAAGAGGTGAGCATAAGTCGGCCACATCATTACCGCTGTTGAGCCGATTAACCCAAGCGTTACCACCGATATTAGCGTTGTTTTTCTTATTGGTACTGTTTAGTCAAAGTGTGATGCTAAGTGCCAGTTTACTGCTCGCGGGTATTTTAGTATCAGCACTCTTACTGGCAATCGCGCGAGTATTGGTTAATTTAAGTCGTGCTGTTGGCACTAAATCAGGTGCTGCTTGGCATTTAGCTATGGCCAACTTACAGCGCAGAGCTGCAGCAAACAGTATTCAGTTAGTGAGTTTTACCATTGCCATTAAATTATTGTTAATGATTATTGTCATTAAGAGTGCGTTATTAAGTGAGTGGCAAGCACAATTACCTGAAAAAGCACCGAACTTATTCCTCGTCAATATTGCCAATGAACATGCCAGTGACGTTGAAGGTTTTATCCAAAGTAACGATCTCGCCTCGAGTGATTTATATGCAGTCATTCGCGGTCGATTATCTGCTATTAATGATGATAAGCTAACTAAAAAAGCCAGTAAAGAAAGTGTCGATGGCCAAGACAATGGCCGCCAAGGTATTGGTCGAGAGCTTAATTTAACTTGGCGTGAACTGATCCCCAATGAAAATAGCATCACTGAAGGACAATGGTGGCAGCCAGAGTCAACCTCAGCACAAGTTTCCGTTGAAGAAAGCCTTGCCAATCGCTTACAAATAAAACTTGGAGATCAACTTACCTTTCAACTCGGTAGTGATACCATCACTGTGCCGGTCACCTCTATACGTACCGTTAACTGGCAATCACTACAGCCTAATTTCTATATGATCTTCAGTCCTTTAGTATTATCCGACTTTCCAGCAAGTTACATTGCCTCGGTTTATGCGCCGAAAGATAAAAAACCAGCATTAAATCAGTTTTTAGCCAATTACCCAACCATCAGTTTAATTGATATTGATGCCATGATTGAGCAACTTAGAAAGGTGATAGATCAAGTATCGAAAGCGGTTGAGTTTATTCTAGTGTTAGTGGTGTTCGCTGGTTGCTTGGTGTTAGTTGCCCAAGTGCAGGCAAGTATGGAAGAGCGAGAACGAGAAATTGCCATATTACGTACCATTGGTGCTAAGGGCTCATTATTACGAAATAGTATTTTATATGAATTTGTAGCACTTGGGGCCATCGCCGGATTAATGGCGAGTATGGCGATGGAGCTATCGGTGTATTTACTACAAAGTTATATCTTCAATATGCAAACCAGTTTCCATTTTTCATTTTGGCTACTGGGGATTTTCTCAGGAGCAGCCTTTGTTGGCATTGTAGGCTTATTGTCATGTTGGCGGTTATTAAACTTACCCAGTGTCACTTTAATTAGACGTACTATGTAATCTTTGTTGTTTTACTGTATATTGACTCAAAAAATATTTATATAACAAGATATAAACCAAGGATTTATTAATTATGGGTGCGTTAACCAATTCCAGTAGTGTCGTCAAAATATTTGTCACTATTGCTGCCGTTTTTATTATATTTGCCGGCATTAAAACGGCAGCAAATATTTTAGTGCCTTTTTTACTGTCGGTATTTATTGCTATTATTTGTAACCCCATCATTGCTAAGGCAAGTAAACATAATATTCCTAAGGCTATTTCAGTTATTTTAGTTATCGCGATATTTGTGAGCGTAGCACTCTCTATTGCCGGTTTAGTGGGGCAATCACTCAATGACTTATCTCAACTGATCCCGGTTTATCGTCAGCAATTACAATCTCAATTTGTGTGGTTAACGTCTTTTTTAGCGGATTATAATATCCAAGTATCGTCAGTAATCTTACTCGAGTATTTTGATCCGGCTATTGCCATGGGTATGGCCGCCAATGTACTCAGTGGCTTTGGCTCGGTGATGGCTAATTTGTTTTTGATCATCCTTACCGTGATTTTCATGTTGTTTGAAGCGTCATCATTTCCACTGAAATTACATCTGATGATGGATGATCCCGAGATGCGCTTAAAGCAAATAGAACGTTTTTTAGCGTCGGTGAATAACTATATTGCCATTAAAACCATGGTGAGTCTCGCTACGGGGGTTGTGGTTTCAACAATGCTGTGGGCATTCGGCTTAGATTTCTACTTATTATGGGGCGTATTAGCTTTTTTACTTAATTATATCCCCAATATCGGCTCAATTATCGCAGCAGTACCAGCGGTTACCTTAGCTATGTTGCAATTAGGCATAGGAGAAGCAGGCTTTATCGGCTTGGGCTATATCACCATCAACATGGTGATGGGCAATATCATCGAGCCAAGATACTTAGGAAAAGGCTTAGGGTTATCAACCTTAGTGGTATTTTTATCGTTGATTTTTTGGGGATGGTTACTGGGTACCGTCGGAATGCTGCTTAGTGTACCGTTAACCATGATAGTAAAAATTGGTTTTGAAAACTCGCCAGAAGGACAATGGTTAGCCATACTGCTCAGTGATGAAGCCGAAGTTGAACAATCTAGGAGACTGTAGTCGCTATAACTAACAACCATTAAACAGTCCCTTTAAATTAAGCCTTTAACTCATGCCTTTAACGAATAACGTTAAGGGACTTTGCTTAATTCATTGATACGAGACTGGCTGAGTAAAATATAGCAGGTTTTATAGGCAATGTTAGCGCCTTTATTCGGAGATGTTGCTAGGTACTGCCACCGACAATCGTTATCTCTAAAGGTGACAAAATCTCGTTGTGATCGTTTAAACATTTTTAATGCGGAATACCGCCCATTGAGCAGCGCTTTTTCTTCAAGATTAAAGGTATGATTATTAACCCAAGTTTGCAATTCACGATCGGTAAGTCTTTTGACGTCATCTAAACAGGTAGACACTTCGCTCATGGCGAATTCTTTTTGTTGGCAGTCAGTTAATGATTTAGCGCCATAAACGGGTAGTATCAATGTAAACTGGCTTATTACCAAACAGGTAACCGTAACGAGTTTAGTTATCGTATAATTATTAATAAGTTAACCTTTTATCTAGCAACTAAGCGTTCATTATTTATAAGCTTAGATGAAAAAAGAACAATTTAAAAACCTTAGTATTCAATTTTCATTATTGATGGTATTAATGTCATTAATAGTGTTCAGCTATTGAAAAGTACACTATTTAAGCGGGTAGCACCTTTTTATAAGGTTTAACCGTAACGCTCTTATAAACCCCTGCATCAATGTAGGGATCGGCATCAGCCCATGCTTGCGCCTCAACTAACGTGTTAAATTCAGCAATAATTAATGAGCCAGTAAAACCGGCTTCGCCAGGATCATTGCTATCAATTGCCGGACAAGGCCCAGCCACTAATAATTTACCTTGGCGCTGTAATTCACTCAAACGAGCAATATGTAGCGCTCTTACCGATAAACGTTTAGACAGGCTATTATCATGATCTTCACTGTAAATTAGATATAACATAATGCGGGTTGCTTCCTTAAGTATTGACGTTACTTGTTTTTATCAGCGCGCGAGTCACTGATAACACTACTACTAATTTCAATACTATCCTCAATTACCTCAGTGACGTCTTCATCGTCTTTAGGCAGATATTTAGACAGTGAAAAAATTGAAGCAATAGCGAACGTAAGGGTAAGACCCGTTAAGCCAAATACTTTAAAGTTAACCCACGTATCTAAGTCAAAATTAAACGCTATATATAAATTAAGCGCGCCACACAAGGCAAAAAATAGTGCCCATGCAAGATTTAGCTTCGCCCAAATAGGCTCAGGTAAA
>Ga0105356_10006350_pt1 | contig 11036 bp, 9 predicted proteins | sample GOMGulsemesocosm_3_FD_83502 | JGI IMG/M metagenome (GOLD analysis project Ga0105356, IMG submission 83502) | Methane-oxidizing microbial communities from mesocosms in the Gulf of Mexico - GOM9D Gulf of Mexico | ecosystem: Environmental > Aquatic > Marine > Cold seeps | place: Gulf of Mexico...
ACTGGCGCATGGTCGATGCCATCGCTAATAGCCTGCTCGATGTCGACGGCTGACTTACGCTGAAGCGCGTCGAACAGCCGCCGCTCCTGCTCTGGAGCTGGCTGGGCCAAATCGATCAGTGCACGGTAAACGCCGACATGACCGAGATCCAGGGTTATTTTCTCTACGCCACTGGCCTGCAGTGTCGCCAACATCAGCGCGATGATCTCGACATCGCTGGCCAGTCCACCGTCGCCGTACAACTCGGCACCGAGCTGTATCGGCGAGCGCGAAGCCAGTAGCGACTTCGGCTTGGTATGCAGCACGCTGCCGGCATAACACAAGCGCGCCGGTCCCTGCCGACGCAGACTGTGGGCGTCGATACGGGCGGTCTGGGGGGTGATATCCGCCCTGATACCCATAGTGCGGCCACTCAATTGGTCTACCACTTTAAACGTCTGCAGATCGATGTCACTACCCAGACCCACCAGCAGTGAATCGGTAAACTCGATCAGCGGTGGAATGACCAGCTCATAACCCCAGCTGTGATAGAGATCTAGCAACTTACGTCGCAGTTGTTCGACCTGCTCGGCCTGGGGCGGCAGTAGTTCTTCGACGCCATCGGGCAGTAACCAGCGATCAGCCGTAGCCATAGTTAACCTTTAAAATGTGATGAAAATGTAAACTGTTCAGGGTCTGTCGCAGTCAAGATCACGGCGCCCTGTGGCCGCGTAGGGCGCTAAAGCGCGCACACAAAAAACCGCGCAACTCATTGGTCTTCCGAAGGGAAGAACCATGAAACTGCCCGGTTTTCGTATGATAGCACAAATCGCACTTTATTTAGCCAAGCCTGCAGGCGCTAAGCTGTTAGCGCGACTAACGCCCGGCGTTGCTGTCGTTTAAATACTTAAAAAAGTCACTCTGGGGATCTACCAACATGATATCACCCTTGTTGTTAAAAGCTGAGCGATAGGCGTTGAGACTGCGCACAAATGCGTAGAACTCCGCGTCTTTGCTATAGGCCGCGGCATAGGTAGCCGCCGCCTGCGCATCGCCTTCACCTCGGGCACGCTCCGCAGCGCTGTAGGCCTGGGCCTCGAGAATGGTTTTTTCACGCTCTGCTGAAGAGCGAATCTTCTCCGCCTCTTCTTTACCCTTGGAGCGAAGCTCGGTGGCTTCTTTTTCCCGTTCGGCCTTCATGCGCCGATAAACAGGTGTGCTCACTTCCGGTGGTAAATCGATGCGTTTGACCCGCACATCAACCACTTCCACCCCGAGAGTTTCCCGTACGGTGGCATTGAGTCCGGCCTTGATATCTAACATCAACTGGTCGCGCTCACCGGATACAACCTCATGCAAGGTGCGGGTACCAAACTCGTTGCGCAGGCCGTCGTTAACCCGGTTAGCGAGACGATTCATCGCCACCGATTCGTTGCCGCCAGTAACCTTATAGTAAGTGTCGACATCGGCTATTCTCCACTTGGCAAAGGAGTCGACGATCAGCCGTTTCTTCTGCACGGTGAAAAAACTTTCCGGCTGTGCATCCAGGGTCAGCACCCGGCTGTCGAACTTACGAATCTCGTCGGCGATTGGCATTTTTACATGCAACCCCGGCTCGATCGGCCCCTCGGCCAACTTACCAAAGCGCAGTTTAACCGCCCGCTCAGTCTCCTTGACCACGTACAACGTATTGGAGCCGATAATAACGGCTAAAAAAAGCACCGCGATGACAGCTATTAGCTTATTCATTAGCGCGACCCTCTAGTGCTGCTAGCACCTTGTTCACGGCGCAATTTCTTAATCACTGCGTCGGCGATCTCGTTGACATCAGCCTGGGCCGGTAGCGAACCTCTGCTGGCGGGCTGAGATTGCATAATCTTATCCAGCGGTATATACATCATATTATTGCCACCTTCGACATCGACCAACACCTTGGAGCTCTGGCTCATCACTGCCTCCATGGCATCTAGATAGAGCCGTTCACGAGTTACTTTTGGTGCTTTTTGGTACTCAGTCAGCAGGTTCTCAAAGCGCTGAGCCTCACCCTCTGCTTCGACAATTACCTTGGCCTTGTAACCATTGGCCTCTTCGATCATGCGCTGGGCCTTGCCTCGTGACTCGGGAATAATACCGTTGGAGTATGCTTGGGCCTCGTTGATCAACCGTTCCTGATCTTCTCTAGCCTTGATTACATCATCGTAGGCGTCTTTAACTTCCGTTGGCGGTTTGGCCTCCTGAATATTGATTTTCACCACCTGAATCCCGGTACCGTAATTGTCTAGGTAAGTCTGCAGACGCAGCTTTACTTCATCGCCGATGGCCTGACGGCCCACACTGACAACCTCATCGAGGCGACTGCTACCCACTACATGACGCAGTGCGCTATCGGTGGCCTGCTGCAGACTCAGTTCCGGGTTTTTGACATTCAATACAAAGGCCTTGGGATCGGCAATATTGTACTGCACAGTTAGCGGTGACTCGACGATGTTTTCATCTTCAGTCAGCATCACTCCTCGAGAGGAATACTGCCGTTCTTCGGTCACCCGCACAATGGTCTTGCTCTCCACCAGCGGTGGATTCCAGTGCAGCCCAGGGCCGTAGGTGTCGACATATTTACCAAAGCGCAATACCACCGCCCGGTCTTTTTCATTGACCTGATAAATACCCATGGCACCCCAGATCAACGCTAGTGCTAACAGCACCATAAAGATAAGCCTGCCGTTTATCTCAACGCTACCGCTACCGCTACCGCCGCCGCCACCGCCGCCGCCGAACATACCATTGAGTTTTTCTTGCAGTTTTTTGAAGGCTTCGTCCAAATCCGGGGGTCCCTGGTTGCCACCATTGCCCCACGGATCCTTCTTGTCGCCACCACCCGGTTCATTCCAGGCCATTGCTTTCTCCTTTCGTTCAATCTTTATTTAAAACAAACAGTTGTACTACCACCTGTTTGTGCGAATTTTTACTGAAGCCGGCCTGCGCCGACAAGTTGCCCCTCGCGGAACGGGCTCACTAATAAATTAAGCGGCCTAGTCTAGCAAACTTCACGCTACTGTAGCTATTGTAATCGACTCGGGCTCGTATTGGCAGGAGAAATCATTGTTCAACCGGACTGCTGTGCCCACGAGCTTCTGTCCTCGCTTGTGCCCTTGTTTTTGCCCCAGTTTCCGCTCTGGGTGTCAGCTGGGCAAGCAGCTGCTCGGGCTGCAAACCCTCGGCGCTGGCCAGGCGATAAAAATCGTTGCGGGGAATGCAAATGTCCAAGTGTGCTAATCCGCCCTCGTCAAAGGATTCCGACAATACCACTTGGCGCTGATAAAAAGCGGCTCGCAGGCGTCCCTGGGTGGGAGTCAGTAACAGTAACCCCTCCACTAAATCGGTGCCCAGCAACTCCGCCAGCCCTTCCATTGCCAGCGGCAAACCGTCTTGTTGCTGCGCCGACAGCCAGATACGGGTTATCGCGCCAGTTTGATCGCGGTCGATTTCCGGCTCACGTTCCAGCAGATCAACCTTGTTATAGACTTCGAGCACCGGGATGTTGTGGGCGCCAATCTCCTCCAATACCAGCTTCACCTGTTCAATATTGTTGTCGCGCTCGGAGTCGGCGCAGTCGATTATATGAATCAGCAGATCAGATTGCGCAGCCTCTTCTAGCGTGGCGCGAAAAGCCTCGATCAACTTGTGCGGCAGGTGCCGAATAAAACCCACCGTGTCGGCCAATACAATAAGACCCAGATCCGGTACCGTAATGCGGCGCAGGGTTGGGTCTAAAGTGGCGAATAACTGATCGGCGGCATATACCTCGGACTGAGTCAGGGCATTGAATAGGGTTGACTTGCCAGCATTGGTATAGCCCACCAACGACACAGTGGGAATATCCGCCCGGCCTCTAGCCCGGCGACCCTGATCGCGCTGCTTGCGCACTCGGTCTAGGCGGCGTGTAATCGACTGAATACGCACCCGCAGTAGTCGCCGGTCCGTTTCCAGCTGGGTTTCACCGGGGCCGCGCAGGCCAATACCCCCTTTTTGACGTTCAAGATGGGTCCAACCCCGCACTAAGCGAGTCGACATATGCCGCAATTGCGCCAGCTCCACCTGTAACTTGCCCTCGTGGGTACGGGCACGCTGGGCAAAGATATCGAGAATGAGTCCAGTGCGATCGAGCACCCGACACTGAAACTCCGCTTCGAGGTTTCGCTCCTGGCTGGGAGACAGTGCGTGGTTAAACAGCACAATCTCTGCATCCAGTAACTGCACCTGCTGACGAATTTCTTCCATTTTGCCGCTGCCGACAAAATAGCGTGGACTGGGGGCCGAGCGGTGACCACCGATCAACACCAGAGGATCGCCGCCAGCAGACAGCACCAGCTCTTCAAATTCCCTAGGGTCTTCTCGCTCGGCCTCATGGCTCAAGTCGAGATGCACAAGCACCGCCCGCTCACCTGAGGCGGGACGATCAAAAAACAATATTGTACCCCCGGCGATAACCGCCGACCCTGGAGCTCGCTGCAGTAATAGCTTTTACGGTACTGATAATAACGTGATTAACCTTCTTCGTCCGTCGCGTCAGCCTGGTCCGCTGCGTCAGCCTGGTCCGGCATGGGCATGCGCACCACCCGGGATGGCACCACGGTGGAGATCGCGTGCTTGTAAACCATTTGGCTCACGGTATTTTTCAGCAACACCACAAACTGATCGAAGGACTCAATTTGCCCCTGCAGCTTAATGCCGTTAACCAGATAGATCGAAACCGGAACCCGTTCTTTACGTAAAACATTTAGATAAGGGTCTTGTAAGGTATGCCCTTTAGACATGCCACTCTCCTTGCGTTTTGGATAACCCAAATGGGGTTAAGAATATAGTATGAGACCACAGTTAACACTTACCCACTACAGCACTCGTTACAACACCAGAGCGAGCACCCAGTGCTGTGCGGCCAAACGGCACACAGGCTCGGGGGAAGTTTGCGAAGTATAACGCAAATCAATGACTTAGGAAGAAAAGTTATTAATATAGCTAACCGCAAGCTCGAGGGGTCCAGCGGCGGCTCCAGCAGGACTGTCATTATCGTCCTCCCCCGCCAGCAACAATCCTGCCTCATCGGTGTGTAACCAGTGCAAATCCTGCCAGCCTTTTAACCAAGTGAGCTGCCGCTTGGCCAACTGACGGGTGGCAATAATACCCCTTTCGATCATTTCTGAGTGCGACAGTTCCCCCGCCAAGTGTAGCCACACCTGGCGATAGCCCACCGCTCGTATCGCCGGTAAGTCCAGATGCAAATCGCCGCGCCGGTATAGTGCTTCAACCTCGCCCACAAAACCGAGCTCTATCATCTGCACAAACCGCGCCTCGATGCGCCGGTGCAGCACCGCCCGATCCCGTGGCGCAATCGCCATCTGCAGTACCGAGTAGGGCAGTGCTTCGTCCCTACTCTGCTGCCGGTGGAAGGCACTCATAGTGGTACCGCTGGTGCGAAAAACCCCCAACGCACGCTCGATACGCTGGGAGTGATTGGGGTGAATGCGAGCGGCGGCTTCAGCATCGACCGCGGCTAGCGCGCGGTGCAATGCCGGCCAGCCCTGTTCTTGGGCCTGCTGGTTAATCTCCAAACGAACCTGGGCATCGGTCTCCGGCATGTCCGCCAGCCCCTCTAGCAGCGCCTTAAAATACAACATAGTGCCGCCGACCAGCAGTGGGATATGACCGCGAGCAGTAACGGCAGCCATCGCCGCCAGTGCATCCCGGCGAAACTGCGCCGCGGAGTAACTCTCAGCGGGGTCGAGGATATCAATTAATTGATGGGGAGCCACAGCGAGTTCCGCTGCGCTAGGTTTGGCGCTGCCAATATCCATGCCCCGATACACCAGTGCCGAGTCGACACTGATAATTTCACAGGGGAAGCGGCCACACAGATCGATCGCCAACTGGGTTTTACCCGCGGCGGTCGGTCCCATTAAAAAAATGGCCATTGGCGGACTGGGCACTACTGCCCCCGCAAGAACAGCTTATCGAGCTGATCCAGCGACATTTGAGTCCAAGTGGGACGCCCGTGATTACACTGCCCGCTGCGCTCGGTCTCTTCCATGTCTCTAAGCAACGCGTTCATTTCTGCGATACCCAATTTCCTATTCGCTCGCACCGAGCCGTGGCAAGCCATAGTCGACAGAATTTCGTCGATATGGGCCTGAATACGGTCACTGCTGCCGTACTCCAGCAGATCCGCCAGCACATCCCTAATCAGTTGCTCGACATCGCTACCTTGCAACATGATGGGCAGCTGCCTAATCAACAAACTCTCCGGTCCGGCTCGCTCTACTGTGACACCAACGCTATCGAATAGCGCCAACTGCTCCTCGGCGCAGTCCGCCTCGCGCTGACTGACCGCAATCGAGACCGGCACCAACAGCGGTTGGGTTTGAATACCCGCACCCTGACGCGCAGTTTTCATGCGCTCATAAGTGATACGCTCGTGCGCGGCGTGCATATCCACCAGCACCAAGCCCTGCTGGTTTTCACTGAGTATATAAATCCCTTTTAACTGCGCCATCGCATAACCTAGTGGCGGCACTTCACCACCGTCCAGTTCGGCAAAGTTTTGCGCGGGCTGCGCTGCACTGCCACGATCACCACCACCGCCGTACAGCGATTGATACGCTGGCAATTGTTCGCGCACCTGTCCGGCGCTAGCAGCAATACCACCACTGAAACCCGACTCGGTGCCTCGCAGCGGCATCAACTGCTGGGCCTGAAATTCACCGGCGGCGGTACCACTAACCATCGCTCCCGATTGCACCAAGCCGGTGGGAGCCAACTGATGTTCCGGGCGCACCTCGGCCAGTAACTTGTGCAGGCTACGAAATAGAAAGTCGTGAACCGTGCGCCCGTCCCGAAACCGCACCTCGTGTTTGGTGGGGTGTACATTGACATCGACAATAGCCGGGTCTAGTTCCAGATAGAGTACAAAAGCCGGGTGACGACCGTGGAATAACACATCGCGATAGGCCTGACGCACCGCGTGGCTGACCAACTTATCGCGAATAACTCGGCCGTTGACATAAAAATGTTGCAGATCGCCCTGACTGCGGGAAAACGTTGGCAGCGCCACCCAACCCCACAAACGCAAGCTGTCTATATGGGTATCGATATGCAGCGCATGCTGCATAAAGGCCGGACCGCACACCGAGGCAACCCGACGCTCCCGCTCGATCTGGCTGGCGCAGGGCTTGAGCGAGTGTATTGCTCTACCGTTGTGGCGCAGGTGAAAACCGACATCGTAGCGACTGAGCGACTGCCGCTTAATCACTTCTTCTAAGTGCTTAAATTCAGTGTTTTCGGTGCGCAGGAATTTACGCCGCGCCGGGGTATTAAAAAACAGGTCACGCACCTCTACCGTAGTGCCCTGGGGATGAGGCGCGGGCCCCACCTCCACCGCCATATCCCGGCCCTCGGTTTGAGCCTTCCAGCCAGCGCCCTGGGTTTCGGTATTGGACAGCAGCGACAGCCGCGACACCGAACTGACCGAGGCCAACGCCTCGCCGCGAAAGCCCAGACTGGCGACATGCTCCAAATCCTCCAGCTCGACGATCTTACTGGTGGCGTGGCGACTGAGCGCCAGAGGCATATCAGCCTCGGCAATACCGCCGCCGTTATCACGCACACGAATCAGTTTAATGCCGCCGCCATCGACATCGATATCGATGCGGGTCGCGCCGGCATCGAGGGAATTTTCAACCAACTCCTTGATCACCGAGGCCGGTCGCTCGACCACCTCACCGGCGGCAATTTGGTTGGCCAGTCGCGGGCTCAGTAATTTAATTTTGCTCATAGCTATGGGTTCAGGAAGCGGGAATAATAATGCGTTGGCCAATTTTCACCATGCTCGACGCCATGGCATTTTTGCTGCGAATCGCGGCCACGCTCACTTGAAAACGCAGCGCGATAGCCGACAGGGTATCGCCTCGGGCAATGGTATACTCCACCGTCTGCTGGCGATTTTTTCGCTGCCAGGCCAACAGGGTGTCTGGCGGAGGATTGGCGGCAAAATGCTGGCTAACCCCGGAAAAAATCGCCTTGGCCATCTTGCGCTGATAGCGCTTGGTATTGAGTTTTTTGGCCTCAGCGGGGTTGGAAATAAAACCAGTCTCTACCAGCAACGAAGGTATATACGGTGAGCGTAATACCGAAAAATTAGCCTGTTCCACCTTTTTACTGTGCAGCCTAGACACCCCACCCATAGACTTAATCACCTTGTCCCCCACCTGAAAGCTCATATCCAAACTGGAGGTCATCGCCAGATCGGTCAGTATGCTGACCAACTCGTCACTCTTATCGGCGAGACGCACTCCGCCGATAAGATCGGAGCTGTTGGCCTCAGAGGCTAGAAATTTTGCGGTGGCGCTGGAGGCACCGCGTGTGGACAGCACATAGACCGAAGTACCGTTGACGCGGCTGTCACTAAAGGCATCGGCGTGTATTGACACCATCAAATCAGCCTGGGCGGTCTTGGCCAACTGGCGGCGTTTTTGCAGCGGTACAAAGTAGTCTCCACTGCGAATCAATACCGACTTGTAACCGGTTTCACGCTTGAATAAATTGTGCAGCTCCCGGGCAATGGCCAGTACCACCTTTTTCTCCCGCAGCCTATTGGGACCACTGGCGCCGGGGTCTTCACCACCGTGGCCAGCGTCGATAGCGATCACGATATCCCGGCGGCCATTGTTATTGTCGTATTGCAGCACCGGCTTGCGCCGGCTCTCATCGTAGAGATCTATAACCAGCCGGTCACCGGACATCTTGTTGGCTTTGAGTAAAAAGCTACTGGGTTTCACTGCCTTGGACAAATCCAGTACGATGCGTAAATCCTGCTTGTTTTTTACGCCACTGCGCAGCCGTAGCACCGGACTGTCGGAAAAATCCAATGCCCCGATATCGACCCCGATGCGACTGTCTTCGATGTCAATCACGATACGCTGCGGATCTTCCAGCCTGATCACATTGTGCTCGACCGGCGCCGACAGATCCAACACCACCCGCGTATAGTCCGGCGCCCGCCACAAACGCACGTCGTTGACCACCGTAGTTGCGGCAACCGTACCTGCGACCAGGACTGCGATCAGCGCGGCGGTAACTACTGTCAGAATTTGTCGAAGTCGCATCAGCGGATCATTATTGTCTGTTAAATTTATTGAGCTGTTGTGCTCTGAGTTGGCTCACCATCCGTTGCCGGCGGTGGCAGTCCGGCGACAATGGCCTGGCCGCGAACTGTCTGGGCGTCAAGTTGCAAGCAGCGACCGTCGCCGGCTACCTCTATCCTAACGACAATATCGGCTTTGGGCAAAAACATTTGCGCTTTCTGCGCCCACTCCACCAGACATAGCTGTTCGCCATCAAAATAATCACGAATACCCATATACTCCAGCTCTTCTGGATCACCCAATCGATACAAGTCGAAGTGGTAAACCGTTTTCTGCGCCAACTCATAGGGCTCTACTAGGGTATAAGTAGGGCTTTTCACCACACCATGATAGCCGTAGGCCGATAGCACACCGCGGCTGAGGGTTGTCTTGCCCATGCCCAGATCACCCTCCAGAAAGATCACCGCTCCGCCAACAATCGCGGTGCCCAGCGCGGCGCCAAAGTCGACCATCGCCTGTTCACCCCGGGCAATCGTGCTGTAGCTAATAACATCACTCATCGTAATAACTCTCTAAAATGGGCGATTAAATCGCTGGCCACCATACCGCATTCACCGTCTCTTGCGGCAAGATCCGCAGCGCGGCCGTGCAGACAAACACCCAACTGTGCTGCCTCGATAATACTCAAACCCTGGGCCAGCAGCGCTCCCAATACACCACTGAGCACATCACCCATGCCTCCGGAGGCCATGCCGGGATTGCCGTAGCAGCTAAGGCTAGGCAACGCCCCGGCACCACTCACCACTAAGGTGCCTGCACCCTTGAGAACAATAACACCGCCATAGCGGCGCTGCAGTGCCTCGGCGGCGGCAAAACGGTCCCGCTGTACCTCGGCGGCACTGCAGCCCAGTAGCCGTGCAGCCTCGCCGGGGTGCGGGGTGAGAATCCAATTATCTCGGTAGTCATTATCGATAATTTTACCGGCGGCCAACAGATTAAGCGCGTCGGCATCAACCACCAACGGCTGGTGCTGGCGGCTCACCTGTTGCAGCAGCTGCTGACCCCAAGCCCCCTGACCGAGGCCGGGCCCAATGACCAATACTGTCGCCCGCTCAAGTAACGGCTGCAACTCCTGTCCCGATACAATGCCATGGGCCATGACCTCAGGGCTGCGACTGACAACAGTCGTGACATGTTCCGGCCGCGTAGCACAGGAGGTGAGGCCTGCGCCAGCTCGGGTGGCAGCCGCCACCGCCAGCGCGGTGGCACCGGCCATACCGCGGTCACCACCGACCACCATAACGTGGCCGAAGTCACCTTTATGGGCGCAGCGGCGACGCTTCGGCAAACTGTTTATTTGCTCTTGAAAACGCAAACGCTCGGCGCTGGCCGGCACCCGGGCATAAACCTCAGCGGGCAGGGCCAGCCCGGTAAAGTGACCCTTGCCGGTATAGTCAGGCCCTTGGCCAGTGAGAAGTCCACGCTTTAGACCAATAAAACAGACAGTATGACTCGCTGCAATTGCCGTTCCTAAGCGACGACCACTATCGGCGCAGATACCCGAGGGCAGATCGACGGCAATCACCGGTAGTGCACTGTGGTTGATCTGGGAAATCGCCGTTAACACATCGCCGCGCACATCGCCGTTGAGCCCAGTACCCAGCAACGCATCGATCACCACAGTGCCTGCGACCGGCTGCCATTGATCCAGTGTCAGCGCTTTAATACCCTGCTCGCTAGCAAGTTGCCAGGCCTGCAGTGCTGCCCCAGTCAGCGTATCGGCTGCGGCCAAGGCAATCACCTCGACCTCGATGCCACAGCGCGCCGCTAGCGTTGCAATCACATAGCCATCACCGCCGTTGTTACCTTTGCCACAAAATACCGAGAGCGTTTTTTGTGTCGAGTAAATCTCATTCAACAGCT
>Ga0105356_10006356_pt1 | contig 11030 bp, 7 predicted proteins | sample GOMGulsemesocosm_3_FD_83502 | JGI IMG/M metagenome (GOLD analysis project Ga0105356, IMG submission 83502) | Methane-oxidizing microbial communities from mesocosms in the Gulf of Mexico - GOM9D Gulf of Mexico | ecosystem: Environmental > Aquatic > Marine > Cold seeps | place: Gulf of Mexico...
AACGGTTCATGCTCAAATACATCTAATACCGCGTGTTCAATATGCCGGGTATTTAATTGCTCAACCAAATCGTTGTGATTAATAATAGCCCCGCGAGCAAAATGGATAATTGACGTGCCTTGTCTCAGCTTGACTAAAAAATACGTATTAATAAGCCCTTTGGTCACTGATGTTAGCGGTAGTAAACAAACAAGTATATCTACCTGCGAAATAAGCTTATCCAAACCACTTTTACCAAAAAAGCAATCAACACCATCAATAAACTTTTCAGTATTGCTCCATCCACAGACATTAAAGCCATTATTTACTAATGTATTGGCACTACATAAACCCAGTTCGCCTAAACCTAAAATACCGATTGTTCTTTCACTTGCACGTCGATAATCAAGCTGTTGCCAATGAGCTAACTTTTGTTGTGTAAGATACTTTGGCATTTCACGATGTAAATATAATGTCCATGCCAGCACAGCTTCACTCATTGTCGTTGCTAACATAGGGTCAACTAAACGGGAAATAGCAAATGAAGGCTCATCAAGCTCTTCAACAAGACGTTCAACTCCCGCCCATAGACTCTGTACCCAAACTAATTGAGGGAAGTCTGCAAAGGATTTAGGGTTGGGATTCGCGACAACGGCAACCTTACACGCTTGTTTTTCTGCGAGGCTCATTTCTCTTGCTAAAACTACCTTAGCATTTGATAATTTGGCGTTAAGTTTATCAAGCCAACGTTGTTCTTCTACATTGGAAAGTTGGCTTATAAAAGCACACTGTTGCGACATATAATTTCCTACCTAAGGCTATTTACTTTACGTTTTATGAAAAAATCCTACCATAAATCCATTTATCAACGAACAAAATAAGTTCTTCTATTCCATATTTGGCTAAACTAAGGTATAACAGCGCGATGAAAATACCTAAACGCATACAGCCGCTTGTTGATGAAGGGCTGGTAGATGAAGTAATTAGCCAATTAATGAGTGGTAAAGAAGCCACTGTTTTTATGGTGCGCTGCGGCGAGAATATTCGCTGCGCTAAAGTCTATAAAGAAGCAAACAAACGAAGCTTTAAAAAAGCAGCACAATATCAAGAAGGCCGAAAAAGTAGGAGTAGCCGCCGTGCCAGAGCTATGGAAAAGGGCTCTAAATACGGTAGAAGCCAACAAGAGCAAGCATGGCAAAATGCTGAAGTAGATGCACTCTATTTACTCGATACAGCAGGAGTTAGAGTACCTGAACCTTACGGTTGTTTCGATGGTGTATTGTTAATGGAACTAATCACTGATGATGAAGGTGATGTGGCCCCTCGTCTAAATGATATATCTATGTCGGCAGAGCAAGCGCGAGAAGACCATAAAATAGTGATGCACTACATTAAACTCATGCTATGCGCAGGTATTGTTCACGGTGATTTATCTGAGTTTAATGTGCTCGTTGATGCCTACGGCCCTGTGATTATCGACTTGCCACAAGCGGTTGATGCTTCTTCCAATAACAATGCTAAAAGTATGTTGATACGGGATGTTCATAACATGTCTACATATTATGCTCAATATGCGCCTGAACTTGCAAAAAGTAGATATGCTCAGGAAATGTGGGCATTATACGAAAGTGGAGATTTAACACCTGAGGTTGAACTTACCGGCCTATTTGCAGAATCAACCAAAGCCGCAAATGTAGATAACGTACTTGAAGAAATAAAAGCCGCTTTTGCGGAAGAGCAAGCCCGTTTAGAAAGAATACAAGAGGCAAATGAAGTTGATACTCTTGATTAGTCTAATTACATTGAGTTTCATTGATAATTGACAAAAAATGATAACAACACTAAAAAGATGGTCCTATTAACAAAATAGGACCAGATACATACTAGATAGTTAACGCCTCTTTTAATGCCGCTAAGCATAAAGCTACATTTTCGCTGCGCGCTGTATAGCCCATTAAACCTATTCGCCATGCTTCACCGGAAAACTGTCCTAAACCAGCACCAATTTCCAAATTATATTCTTGTAAAAGATACTGTCTAATTTTTATATCATCTACACCTTGTGGAATAGTGACTGTATTTAATTGTGGTAGACGTTCATTTTCAGGAACAATAAATTCAATACCAAGCTTATCTAGTCCTGTTGCCAGTTTTTTATGTTGCAAACGATGCCTTGCCCAACTGTTTTCCAATCCTTCACTTTTTAACATCAATAAAGACTCATGTAATGCATAAAGTGAGTTTACTGGCGCCGTATGATGATAACTACGTTTACTTTGGCCTGACCAATATCCCATGACCAAAGACTGATCTAAAAACCAACTAGGCACAGGCGTTTTTCGCGATGTGATCACCGCTGCGGCTTGCTCACTAAAACTTAGTGGGGATATACCTGGCACACAAGATAAACATTTTTGACTACCGGAATAAACAGCATCTATTCCCCATTCATCGACACGCAGTTCAACACCAGCTAATGATGTTACCGCGTCCACGATAGTTAGACAGTCATGTTTTTTAGCAATATCACATAACGTTTTAGCATCAGATAAAGCCCCTGTTGATGTTTCTGCATGTACAAAAGCAACAAACCTCGCTTGTGGGTTTTGTTGTAAAGTATCTTCGAGAACTTGTGGGTCAACCGCCCGTCCCCACGTTCCGTCAACAATAATTAGTTTGGCGCCAATACGCATTACATTCTCGATCATGCGGGCTCCAAATACACCATTTCGGCAAACGACGACAGTATCTTCTGGCGTGATGAGATTAACAAAGCAGGCTTCCATCCCTGCAGAACCTGGCGCAGAAACAGCCATAGTAAACTCATTTTTGGTTTGAAAGGTATATTGAAGTAATACTTTTATTTCATCCATCATGTTTACAAAAAGAGGATCTAAATGACCAATCGTTGGTCTCGATAACGCCGACAATACTTGTGGACTAACATCAGAAGGACCTGGCCCCATCAATATACGTTGGGGAGGAATGAAAGATTGAATAGACATAATAAATGACCAAAGCTATATTTTTTCATCACCATAACATTTCTTGAATCACATCGTTCAATTATTCAAGCTGATATTAATCATTCATTAAATCTATACCGAACTATTTTAAGATGAAATTTTAAAGTTAAGTTAAGAAATCAGCTCAGACAGGAGATAAACCTAGTCGTTTCCCTCTTATTAGGTAGTGTTACGCTGAATTGATTCTCTTGTTTAGTGCCAAAGGAATAAACCTGTATATTGAGTTAGAATGGGGATATTGTTCTGTTACTGCTATGTAGTTATGCCAATACAAGGTAATATTGTTTATATCTCTATTTTCTAGGCATAACTGTTATTTATGGCGTTAAAAGCAACCATCAACAAAGCAACAATTCATCTATCCGATATGGATCGAAACTATTACGATACCTTACAACTTACGATTGCCCAGCATCCATCGGAAACTGACCAAAGATTAATGATCAGACTAATCGCTTATATTCTAAATGCTCATGAAAACTTAGAGTTTGGGAAAGGTGTTAGTGATGAAGATGAAGCAGCTATTTGGCAAATTAATTACTCAGAAGTCATAGAGCTTTGGATAGAATTAGGGCAACTTGATGAAAAACGAATTAAAAAAGCCTGTAATCGCTCACAAAAAGTAAAGTTGTATTGCTATGGCAGTAGCGTTGATACTTGGTGGTCACAATCAGCAAGTAAAATGCGTCAATTTAGCAAATTATCAATTGAGCAATTTAGTGAAGAAACATCTTTGGCTTTAGCAAAACTGATATCTCGTAGTATGGAATTTCAATGTAGTATTCAAGATAATCAGTTGTGGTTAACATCAGGAGATGAAACGCTCTTAATCGAAACAATAAAATTACAATAACAATAAATTATTATCAGGGATCACAAAATGAATAATAAGAATCTAAATGTTGTACTAGCAGCGGGCTTGACACTTTTGTCGACGATGTCATTGCCAGTAATAGCAAAAAACATATCTTCACAACAAGTTATTAGCGATATTACTCACCTTGCTAGCGACAAATTGAAAGGAAGGGCTAACTTTTCTCCTGAAATCGACCAAGCAGCTAACTTTATTAGTAGTCGTTTTGCACAAATTGGATTAAAACCTTTACAAGGTGAAAGTAGCTTTAAACAAAGCTTCAGTGTAACCAATTTTATACCAACAACACTGCATGTGGAATTAAATGGCGCGGTCATTAATGACAATGAGTTAGCCATGGCAAGTACAATGTCCACGTTAACTTGGAATAATACCAATAAAATCAAAACACACATTATCGCTGAACAAGATAATATGCGAGATGTGTTGCGTAAGATAAATAATGAAGGCGGTCAACATCTCGTTGTCATTAATAGCGAACATACCAAACAATTTGCAAGTTATCGAAGTTACTTCCAGCAAGGTTTAACCAAACTAACCCTCGAAAATCAGGGCGCAATCGTGATGATTTTATCTGATGAAACGGCTATAAATTCCATTAATATCACAGCAACAACAACGATTAGTAAAAAGTCATTGAGCAATGTTGTTGGGGTATTACCTGGTAATGGTAAAAAGAATGAAATGGTACTTTACTCATCTCATTATGATCACCTTGGCACGACACCTGATGGTAAAGCGATATATAACGGTGCCGATGATGACGCGTCAGGGACAACAGCCGTTATTAATTTGGCCCAGTATTATGCAAAAAAAGGCCACAATAAGAGAACCCTCATCTTTAGTGCTTTTAGCGCAGAAGAAATAGGAGGCTTCGGATCTCAGTACTTTTCAAAACAATTAAACCCAGACGACGTTGTTGCAATGGTTAATATTGAAATGATCGGTAAACCTTCAAAATTTGGCGCAGGTACAATATGGATGACAGGTATGGAGCGTTCAAACTTGGGTGAACTATTAAATGCAAGTTTAAAAAGTCAAAATGTGGAGATCTATAAAGACCCTTACCCAGAACAAGGTTTATTCTATCGTTCTGACAATGCCACACTCGCAAGGTTAGGTGTACCAGCTCATAGTTTTAGCAGCACACAACTAGACAAAGACCAACATTACCATCAAGTTAGTGATGATATTAATAGCTTAGATCTAGACTCTATGTTTAAAGTAATAGAGTCATTATCTGTTGCTACACAAGGCTTAGTTGATGGAACAATTACCCCCACAAGAGTTGATGTGAATAAAGTGAAAGCTAGTGGTAAAATCTATTAAATACTAAAATAAATGAAAAATGATGTAGTTCGCCATACCTGTCGTTCTACATTAATTTTCATTTTTATATTCTTTTTCAGGTAATAACCAAGACATTTTATATTCAAAATCATTCTTTTCTGTAACTAAAAAACCATGACGTAAATACAGCGATTTGGCAGGATTTTCAAGTAAGACATTTAATGTGATCGGAAGATTAAGTTTCCGCGCCTGCCTTTTTACAACGTCTATTACATAACTTCCCATTCCCATTCGATGATATTCAGGTAAGATTTGTAATTGTCGTATATGTAAACTTACAGGTAAAACACCTAATTTAATTAAACCAACAGCTTGTTTATCGCGTAAAATCACATGGGAATCGCTAAAAAACTCATTAATTCTCGACAAATGATATTGGTCCGATAACGGAATACCTGCACGTAATAAATGCTCATTCATCGACGTTTTTCGTAATGCTAATAAGAATTGAATATCTGTAGTTACTGCACGTCTAAATCCAATGGTTACTTTCATTTAACTCTACACATTTCAAAATTACCTTTTAAATAGCAATTTAACTTATTTTAATCCTAAATTTACTGCCATTCACCCTACTTGTATTGATTATACCGCTAAATTTAAGGCAAACTAGCGCCAAATAAAAATAAAGGAAATAAGATGTTTTTTAATAAATCGTTATTAGCACTCACCATCTCAAGTATTTTGATAATAGGCTGTACAGAACAAAGCACATCCTCTAACCAAACCGCTAAATCAAGCACAACAACGACATCAGTAAAACAAGAAACTGAGTCTGAAAAAGCCAATACCCTGTTTGATACTATTTATATGGAAGGTGTAAATCGTAATCCGGTAAGACAAACCTACCTCGGTTTAAAAACAAATTACGACAAATGGTACGACTTGTCTGAAGAAGATAACGAGAAAGAGTTAGCCTTTACCAAACAAGACCTACAACGAGTAAAAACCATTGATGTTACTATGCTGGATAAACAAACCAAACTTAGTTATGAGTTGCTTGTACAAAGCATGCAAGAAGAAATTGATGATTACAAATGGCGCCATCATAATTACCCTGTTAACCAAATGTTTGGCGTGCATTCACAAATACCTGCCTTATTGATAAATCAACATAGTATTGCCGATGTTAAACAGGCAAATGATTACATATCACGTTTAAATGGTATTGAAGAAGTACTAGGCCAATTAGTTGATCAACTCAAGATTAGAGAAAACAAAGGTATTATTGCACCACAATTTGTATTTGAGCACGTTATCCGTGACTCAAAAAACTTACTTGTTGGCGCTCCATATGATGATGGAGAAGAGACAACATTGTTAGCTGACTTTAGTAAAAAAGTGAAAAAACTTGAGATCAGTGAACAAGAAAAACAAGCGCTCATTGAAAAAGCGAATGCGGCTCTGTTAACTAAGGTAAAAACGGGTTACGAAGGGCTAATAACCTATCTAACGGCTTTGGAGAAAAAAGCAGATAGTAGAGATGGCGCATGGAAATTCCCGGAAGGAGAAGCCTTTTACAATAACGCTTTAAAACGAACCACAACAACAAACTTGACCGCTGAAGAAATTCACACTGTCGGTTTGTCTGAAGTAAATCGCATTCATAACGAGATGCGTACGATTATGGAAAAAGTGGGTTTTGAAGGAGACCTAGCTGAGTTTTTTGTCTTTATGCGTAACGACAAACAGTTTTATTATGATGGTGATAAAGCTGGCAAAGCGCGCTACTTGAAAGAAGCTACACAAATAATTGATACCATGAAGTCACGCTTAGATGATCTATTTATTACAAAACCAAAAGCCGACTTAATTGTTAAAGCCGTTGAAGCTTTTAGAGAAAAGTCTGCAGGTAAAGCTTTTTATCAACGCCCTGCTCCAGATGGTTCTCGTCCTGGTTCATATTATGCTAATTTGTACGATATGGAAGCCATGCCTACCTATCAAATGGAAGCATTAGCTTACCATGAAGGGATCCCAGGGCATCATATGCAAATAGCCTTAAATCAAGAACTTGAAAATATTCCTAAATTTAGAAAATATGCTCGCTATACGGCATACAGTGAAGGTTGGGGATTGTATTCAGAAATGATCCCTAAAGAGATAGGCTTTTATCAAGACCCTTATTCTGATTTTGGTCGTTTAGCAATGGAGTTATGGCGTGCTTGTCGTTTAGTGGTCGATACCGGTATGCATGTTAAAAAATGGACTCGAGAACAAGGTATTGAATATTATGTAACCAATACACCAAATGCTAAGTCTGATGCAGTAAAAATGGTAGAACGTCACGCTGTTATGCCATCTCAAGCGACAGCCTATAAAATTGGCATGCTGAAAATATTAGAATTACGTAACAAAGCTAAAAGTGCTCTTGGCGAAAAATTTGATATTAGAGAGTTCCATAATGTCGTATTAACCAATGGTGCGGTGCCATTGAATGTACTAGAAATAATGGTAAACGATTACATTAATAAAACGAAGTAATTGTTATAGATAATCTATAAGTGTAAATTGAAAAGGTAGCCATTATTGGCTACCTTTTTTTTGGTTCAAACCTTTTAAGCCATAATATTAACTCGTCACTGCAACCTTTGTTCTGCGTCTTCCCCCCCATTGATAGATCGCAAGCCCTGTCATAACAAACAGTGCACCAATTACCAAATTTACTGTTATGATTTCATCGTTTAGCAACGCCCCAAGGTAAAGGGCGAAAATTGGTGTCATCATAGTAATAAGGGCTACTGAGCTGGCTTTAAGTTTTTGTAGTACATAAAAATAGGCAATAAACCCCAATAAAGAACCAAATACACCTAAATACAAAATGGCCCATAATGAACGAGCTTGCCATTGCTCAATAGGCAATGTGCCATCAAAAACCAACCACACTGTAGTAAACAATGGAATGCAAAAAGTGAGAGCTCCTACGGTTGTCGCTAACGGATTTATTTTTATCTCGACACTTTTCACCATTACTCCACTAAGACTAAAAAAGAAAACACCACACAATACACACCCAATGCCAAGTAGGCTATTAGAGGTTAGTGATACACTATCAAAACAGACAATAAATAACCCCATCAACGCGATTAACAGGGCTAATTGTTTTGTTTTGCTAAATTTTGGTTCATCAAGGATTTTCTGTGCTAATACACCAGATAATATCGGCGCAAAACCAAAAATCAAAGACATCAATCCAGAGCCAATATAACGAGCAGCCATATAAGAAAACAACATACCACCAAAAATACCAATAGCCGAATAGCTATAAATTCTTATCGCATTAGCATGCCATGGTAATTCAATATTTGATAATTTAATAATAAGCCAGCCAGGAATAACCGCAATAATCATACGTAATAGCACTGCCAAGGTTGGACTGACAGACTCACTACTCCAAACAATCCCTAGAGGTGTTGTTGACCAAATTAAGATCACCGCAATATAGGCAGCTGAAACGGGCATTTTTCTCTCCTTCTTTAAATAATCGAAGAAAATGAACACTGTTGATTTTGACTAGAATAAAAAGACAAAAGCCGCAGTGTTGATTTCTGCGGCTTTGAAATGAATAACTAACTTATACTTTCTTCACACCACAGAATGACACTGCCAAGGATTGACAATATTTGTCAATCGATTTGAGCACGTCACATAATTGAGTGTTGTTAAAATAAGTTGTTTCACAAGATTTAGTTCATAAAGATAATGAATGAAATGACATAATGGCGATAGTTTAAATATAAGTCAATGCTATTTTATTAATATATTTTACATATCAATAAACTAAGAATAATAAACTGCAAGCCATAAGATAAAAGTAAAACATATCACTATGTTCACCATACAGCAGTTCTTTTTTGCTAATCAGAGGTATTGGGAATTCAACTAAAAATACTACTAATTTTTTATAATAAAAATCGATATTTTAAGCATAAAAAAACCAGGGTATTACCCTGGTTTTTATTTTCGTTAGATATTTATTAAAAAGAACTTATCGTCTAAAAACGAACAGTTCCGTTTAAGAAGAAAGTACGACCATATAAGTCATAACCTGAAGATGTAACCATGTTACCACGGTTAGAACCTGCAGCGATATCAACCAACGGCGCTTCTTTATCCATAACGTTTTGAATACCAAAAGTTAAACCATAGTCATCACCATTGTAGCTGATAGATGTATCAACATACGTTGCACTTGGCGCAGAACAAACGTTAGCGGTATTTGGATGACCAACTAAACGATCATTTGGTTTATAGTTTGTAGAAGCATTAACACCTACATCACAAAACTGTGTAGCCGCCGTATCATCATCCGCTTCAGTGCCAGAAATATAACTTGCTTGAATCATCCAGTTCCAATCACCACTGGTTAAATTCAGTGTTGATACTAAACGATGTTCAGGAGTACCAAAATCGCCTAAAAGATCTTCGGCTTTTTCACCTTTAAATATCGTTAATTCACGTTCTGTTTGTTTAGTATATTGGTTATTCCAGCTTAAATGTACTGGTAAACCTAATACATCTTCAAAGTTCGTCGCAAAGTGTGTATTTATATCAATACCTTTTGACGTTTCTTCACCGATATTCAAGAATGAAGTATCAACTAAATTTGGAAAGTTCACTGAGTCTGGACGACCACGTTGCTCACGCTCAATACGAGAACAGAATGGACTACTTAAGTTTTCAGAATCAAAACAGCGTATTAACATTGTTTGTGCTGAAACCTGACGAATTGTATCTTCAACTTCCAAACTAAAGTAAGTAATACCTAAGTCAAACTCAAAGTCACCATCAAAGGTCGGCGTCCACTTAAATGACGCTGTAATATTTTCTGAGGTTTCAGGTTTTAATTCTTCAGCATTACCACTCGCAGATGTTGGAATAGTTGGAATACCATTTAATCCGATTTGCGTATAATCAGCTCCTGTAGCCGTACAGTTAGCCAAAACTGTTGCAGAACGATCTTCAGCAGCTGCGTTATATGCACCATCGGTTTGAATATGTGCAGGAACAGCACATGGATCAGCACTACCGCTTACACCACCAAATTGATTAGCAAGAAATTGCTCACGTAAATTTGGTGCACGAAAAGATGTACCATAAGAGGTACTAAATAATAGATCTTCTGTTGGTTTATATGTTACACGAGCTCGGTTCGTTGTTTCGCTACCAAAGTTAGACTCATCGGTATAACGTAGTGCCAACTCAACTTCTAATAATTCAGCATAGTCTTGACCAACAAAAATTGGTAGACCAACTTCACCAAAGAAATCAGTTACGTTACGAGAACCAATCGTTGCGCCTTCAGTTAACGGGTTTTCCGCCGCAATTAATCCTGTAGCACCTAACATGTCACCAGCAGAACGAATACTATCTTTACGATATTCCATACCAAATGAACCAGATGCAATACCGCCATTGTCAAATTCAAATAAGTCCCCTGACATAAATGCCGAGAACATTGTTTGTTCAACTGTCGTAGTATTAATCCGTGTACCAATTAGGAAGTCTTTTTCTGCTTGTGTAGCAAAAGTACCACCACCGTACTCCCCACCTGAAAAAATAGAAGGAGCAAAGAAATTCACAGGAACACAAGGATTTGGTGTTAAGAAACCAATACCAGCCGGAGCAGTAATACCACAAACAACATTACCTGCACTGTCTAAACGTGAAGTTCCAAGAGTAAGCATTAAGTTAGTTTCATTCATAACTTGTTGATTTTGCTCACCAACACCACGATCATATGAAGCTGACATTTCATAAGACCAACCATTGTTTTCAAGCCATTCACTGGTGAAATCACC
>Ga0105356_10006361_pt1 | contig 11025 bp, 14 predicted proteins | sample GOMGulsemesocosm_3_FD_83502 | JGI IMG/M metagenome (GOLD analysis project Ga0105356, IMG submission 83502) | Methane-oxidizing microbial communities from mesocosms in the Gulf of Mexico - GOM9D Gulf of Mexico | ecosystem: Environmental > Aquatic > Marine > Cold seeps | place: Gulf of Mexico...
TCCCATCTTGATATAACGCAAACTTGTTTTTTCCGCTCATCCGATAAAGGTTAAAAATTGATGGTGATGGAATATGCTTCCAGCAATGGGCTCTAAAATCACAGTCGTAGGGATCAGAGCATTGCGAGCCGATATCAATCTTGGGTTCATCTGATTGCAGTATCCCTGCCATATCTTTCAGGTTTTGCGGAATCTCGTCCTGCTTTGCCTGCACCTTATCCGTAATATCGTCAATCGCTAACAACTCCCGAACATCCAGTTCACCCAGCCGCTCGTACTTATTGTTTATATGAACAATAAACACTCGATTGATATTGATAGCGTGGCTAAGGGCATAATATTGAATGGCTGCATCATTAACGTGGGTAGGTTTAACTGTCGTCGACGCCTTTACCTCGTAGATATCCCAGCCGTCTGCGGTTTTATTCAATATATCCGCCATGGCAAAGATACCTTTTTCCTTAAAGGTTGCCTCGTAAATTGTCTCAACACCCTGTTCAATCATGTCAGCAGTTTTGCTGATCATTCCATCGAAATCATTAGCCGAGAACTCGATTTCCACCCCACCAGGAAATAGCTGTTTGGCGCAATCCCCTACCGAATTACCAGTTGCAAATAATGATTCTGCCTGAGCGCTAACTTCGCCTCTCAGTTCTCGGTTATTTTTATACAACCAAAGTGACTTATGGCACTGGAGGCCACGAATATATTGAGATTTACTGAGCATCATATAGGCAATCCTTTTCCTATTCCTTGAACAAAACATGCTGATTATTAAAAACTAGTAGATTATTCTGGACACTTTAATTAGCTAATTGCTCATATTTAATCGGTGATAAATCGAGTAATATCAGCTCTACCTACGGTTAGAGTGGCCCTGCCAATATTCACCTCTCCAGGCTCATTAATAATCACACCATCCAACGATATTGCCAATTTACAGCCTTCGGCATAGAAAAACACATATCTTTTAACATTCCCCCAGATACCGATTCCCCCCTTGGTTTCTTTATAATGCTGGGCAACCAATGATTGAACATATTTAACCTGCTCATGCATTGGCTTTATCCTAATCTCATAATCAAGCTCAATGTACCGCATACCGTCACAGGCAGCCAAAACAAAGACGGGCTGGCTTTTTCGTTTAAATTCGGTATCAACGAATACATATGATTTATACCGATCTCGGCGATCTATAAATTCATCATGAATCGCATCCAAGTCACTTTTATAGTCGCTAATGTTCATGCCTAGCACTGAGCACAATGCCGATAAGAATTCATCAGCCCTATATTTGAAATCAAAACCACCACTATACAAACCCAAATAACGATCAGCTAATACATCGGTGATACGTTGAACCGCTTTACCTGATTTTGATTTATAGCCCATCAACTGAGCAATATCATGATAATCCGAATGAGATAATTTAAGCTGAAGTTGTTGCCGTAGATTCATGCTTATTACTCCGTCAATGCTCATAATAGTTTATGACATTCATCACTCCCAACCTGGTCTGGACCAACGAGATAGAAACGATGATTGTCATAAGGAATCCTTTCCGTTGTTAAGCGTAGGTGAAGTTTTCTTCCAGTAATGATTGTTCGCCACTCCAACGGTACGCAACAAATTTACCACCATTTTTGGCAATGGTTGTGGGATGCCAATGATTGACGCAATTGAACTAAGGTACTCCAAAGAAATATTTTCTAGGGGTAATAGCTTCTAGTCTTTTGTGATGTAGAACATACCTCTATGTTCAATAAATGAGTAACCTTTGAGCGAGTTAAGCAATCTTTTATAAAGCTTAACTCGTTTTTCGTTGTCCGCGTACAATGTGAAATATGGAATCCTGCGTTCGTAGATGAAGGATTCTATAGACCTAGCAATTCTATGAATTAATCTTACTGGCTTTTTAATATCATTCGTAAGGGCACTAGAATCAGTGTCCTTGATGAAATCGAACTCGCGAATATAAAACGCAACAGAATTGCCGACAAAATCAATAATGTAATGTTTTCTCTCATAGTTGAACTCTTCAATTATCACAGTAATCTCCCAAACCAAAAAGGATGTTCTAGCTTCGTTTCCAGTATCGAAACCTCAGATTTTTCAACCACAGCTGTATTTTCAACGCATTTCCCGAATCGCTGATGGTGCCAATCTCGATACTCGTGAGCAAAACCAAACGTATCGGGCGAACTCCCTGACGGAAACATTTTTTCGTACACAGGATCGATCTTAAACGCTCCACGAAGCTCCTCGATGCTCGAAACTCGACGATCTGCTTTACAGAAATACCGCTGAATCGTTTTAAAGTGCACCGCCTTCTTTTCGAATCTCCTGAGGTAATACCAAAGAAAAGTCTGCGCTCGCTCAGCGTCCGTATACCCCGAAGGATAGGTTTCTAACAAATGGATTTATCACAAAATAGGCATACTCCAGCCGGACACCTTTTAATATGCAGCTCATCGTTTAAATTATTGCCCATAAAATTCCATCTCCTTTAGAAATTCAAACTCAAGTAATTGGTCTACCTACTAAATTAAAAGTCATCCTATTTTAGACATGAGAAAAGTTTTCCTTCCGCAGTATTTTCTCACCACTCCAGCGATAGGAAACTAACTTGCCTTTCTTTGCGACCGAATAATCAAGACATGCAACATTATTAGCCAGAGGCTCTGGCTCGCCGTCAAGCCAGTAATGTCCAATAAAGCAGGGAGGCTCATCGTTCCTATATTTTGGAGCAGAGCTAGGAATTGGTGAATTGATGGCATCACCGACATTAACACCAAAAGGTAAAGCAACCTCCCCCAGTTGAGTGGCCTCACTTTTCCACCACTGTATGCGGACAGCGTCACGTATATGACCGTCTTTGTCCTTAAACCTAACTCCATCAAGGAGATCCACTTCAACACCTTTTAGCAGAGTTTCAACTGCCAAATATGCTGGAGTGCCTTCAGTCGACGCTTCAATCAATAGATCCCTAGTTAACAGCTGGTCTGATGTCATATCCTCCAAAACCCTAATATGTCGATCATCCCAACACGCATGAACAACCCGCAATCCATCCAACTCGAGCCACAGAGGCAGACTAAAAAAGAAATCCAGTACCTCCTGTTTTAGCTCCGGCTCAGGTTCGAACTCATTCAAAAATGCCTGGTGTTGTTTAATGTTCTTTTCTGTCCGCGCCCTTAAAGGCTGCCCTTCATGCAATGTATGGAAGGCCAAGGCATTGAATTCGTGGTTACCCATTACGGCGCGAGCATGGCCGTTGTTAACCATGGTCATCACAACTTCCAATAATCTTTTGTGCTGCTTCAGGCCCTCTCCACGGTCAATAAAATCGCCAAGGAAGATAACCATCCGGCTTTCATGTTTATAACCACTGTTTGAGTTTTGGTATCCAAGGTGTTCCAGTAGTTTGATAAGTTCATCCGCGTGGCCGTGGATGTCTCCAATAATGTCGTAATGCTGATCCATTTTTTATCCTTTCCCTTTTAAAAATTGCCGATATGACATTTTTTAGTAGCTTTATTCTGTTTCAAAATTGAAGTTCACAAACGTGTAACCAGGTTCGGCTCTTTTTATTGTGAGGCTTGAATCAGGCTTAACTAACGGAGACGACTTAACCTCTTTCTCTAGGCTAGAGTCGCAAAGATCTGAAACATCATCAGATAAAAATATAAGGCTTTCTGCGGTAATTCCGTCCCAGTACCATTTTTGATACAGAACATCATAATCCCCAAAATTTGCCTCTTTTTGGATAAGAATTTGAGTACCTTCTTCAACCGGAACTGATGAGAACTTAGTAGTCATAATAAACACTCCTTTGCTTAATCTATTTCAATGTATGTCGCTGACTCTATAGGGTCGATATTGTTAATCCGTCCATCCCAAGCATAGTGCTGCAGACCCTTGAGCAAATTTTTTGTAATCACAATACGGTCATAGCCAGGCAAAACTGTATCGAGATGACAAAATGGGCACGTGGCTGTTTGGCCTGAATCCCAGTATTCAGAAATAATTTCTGGCGAAAATTCGCTCAGGCAATGAAAGCAGCCACAGTTCGAACTTAATCGACAATACTCGGCATTGTTTTGTGAATAAGGGTGTAATTTCGAGGGGGTAAGACTGGCCATGGCAGCGTTGCTCGTTGCTAATGACGAAAGCTAGAGGCTTCCGTGCTGCCATTAAGAGACCTTAAAGATAGACAACATTTAAAATTAGCCGTTAATTTTTGTTCTGTCAATAAATTTATCACTAAACACAAAAGTTATTAACGTACGTCCCCATAAAAGCTCACGAAAACATCGGTATCTTATATGGAGAAAGCCTCTCCACCTTTAATCAATCATCAAGAGGCAACAACCATGACAAATACCCTTCGCATCATCAAAAAATCCACTTCCCCAAAACTGTCCCCGCGAGCCCAAGGCAATCTCACCTACCACGTCGGCTATGACGAAACCGCCAAAACCTACCACTTCCGTATCACTGTCAACTCAGGCGGTGGCTTCTTTTCTAATGAATGGATCAGCCTGAATGACGTTCTGGACGTCGTAGAAACAACCAACTCAGACAAGCCCTTCAAAGCCCTCATATTCAAATCACTCTATCAATCCAAAGGTTCCAACAACCACGGCTTCCTTGCGGCTGCACTTCGAGCTGAGAGCCTGCTACTGCCCGTTAAAAAGCAACTAATGTCTCACACACTGGGTGACGTCAAAAGCTTCAAGACAGCCATGCAACAGCTCATCAAAGACAAGGTCAGCCTGGATGACGATGTAGCTGCAGCGGAGAAGATCAAGGAAGCCAAGCGAGCTGAATTGATTGAAGCAATGAAAGCCTCAGCCAAAAATAAACCAACAAGTAAATAACCACACCTGCATCAATAAGCCTCAACAACCCACCCCACTCCACAGCAATAGCTCTTCACATAACCCAAAAGGTCCCTTTAGCGAAATGCAATATTGAAGGATGTTGTAGTGCTTTGCGGTACCTGCTCACTTATTACCAAAGGAGAAAACCAATCATGCGTAGTAATCGTTATGTTGCTTACTTTCGAGTCAGCACGCAGAAACAAGGTCAGTCCGGTCTTGGCCTGGACGCTCAAAAACAAGCCATCAGTGAGTTCTTAGCTCAACTGGGCGGTGAAGTTATTGCTGAGTTTATAGAAGTAGAAAGCGGTAAACGAGCAGATAGACCGGAGTTCACTAAAGCTGCTGACTATGCCGAACTAGCCAATGCCACTGTCCTGGTGGCTAAGTTAGACCGCCTATCCCGAGACCTTCATTTCATCACCAGCCTTCAGAAACGAGGCATCCGCTTCAAATTGTGTGACCTTCCTGAGATTGATCAACTCACCATCCACATCCTGGCTGCAATGGCCGAACACGAAGCCCGCATGATCTCCCAACGAACCAAGTCTGCATTACGTGTAGCTAAGGAACGTGGCGTGGTCTTAGGAAACCCTCACCTGGCAGCACAGCGTAATTCTGATGTCTCAGCGGCTAATGATCAAAGGGTTCAGAAACAGCAGGATTGGCAAGCAAAGATTATCAAGGTCATTGGGCATCTGGAAGACAGTGAAAAGCTAACAACCTGCCAAGCATTAGCAGATGCACTCAATGAGCGTGGTCTGACTACAGCAAGAGGTGCTGCATTCTCAGTGCCCATCGTTAGTCGCCTACGCCGTAACCGAAACTCATAACCACTAACTCAGAACTAAGGAGACCGCTATGGTTTTAACACTACTGGCAGTTGCTGCCCTGATTATTCTTACTGGCGCTGAAAATACCTTCGTGATCGCCATCGTAGCTTTGCTCGTATACCTCTACCCCATTCAGTCCATTCTCGTTATAGCCGTTTTGGCATTACTGAAATGGCAGGGTGAGGTAGTCAAACAAAAAATCATCAACTACTTCCGTAATAAGAAAAAACTCAAGTGACAGACCACAACCAACGCATCAACCACTAACCCCGCTTAGCAGTACCCCTTCCGTTCTAATCAACTAAAACTTAAGGAAAACAATTATGGATATGCGCCCATTAGCGCAGGTTGGCGTTCGCCTGGAAGAAGCTGTTTTGAGACTTCCGGGTGAGGCTGCGACCCCTGCTGATCTTTATGATCGATACGAAATGCTTGCTACACAGATATTGGATTCTGAGTGGGAAGATTATCCAGACGGCATGCTGGAGGAATACCTGACGACTTACCTGTATTTGAAACGGCTTGAGTTTGGCATACAACTGGATTACTAGGAGTGAGCCTTGAGGGGTGCCTATTAATGGGTGCCCTTTTTCATCGATACACTCGATACACCTGACGACTCGTCGCCAGCTTTTCCAAGCAACATTAGGTCATCGGGTTTTCCATTTATCTTGGCCAAACCTGCACCATCATATACTATCTTTTGGCCTACAGAACGGAGCTTTTGAACCATGAATAATAATGATACACACCCACCCTTCAGCTTCGGACATAACTTCACAATGGAAGAAGCCATTGCTTATGTGGTTGCTGTTGACCTCACTGTATTACCTGACCAAATGGAAGGGCTCTTCGTCTACCTTGAGGAAATGTACGAGTCGACAGAATCAGCCTATTCGCTAGCAACTGAAAGAAGTGCTCCAGTCGATCAATTGGAAAAACTAAAAGCTAACCATGTTAAATGGGTAGACAACATGCAACTGGCTCAAAACTTAGACGCCGAGCTCGTTCATGAAATTGAAAAAATACGCCAAGGCAAAAAATCAATCCTGTTGATAACCACAGATAGTATGCCTAGCTATCACAAAGTTGAATTCACCAAACAAAGTGTTTTTGATTGGGCCCATAAAAAGCACAAAATCCCACCTCCAACATCCGTCACTCCTAAGCAAACGAACAGCCCTATCAGGATTCACAGCTCTCCACTGCTTGAAGTACTTGACCATGCAATTGAAGAACATTGGGTGAATTATGATCCTGAAAATTTACCAACAAAAGACGTGATAGAGGCTTGGATGAAACAGCAATATCCAGATCTCTATGCCGACAACAAAAATGGCCTCTCCAAAAAGGTCATAGACGTCATGTGTAAAATCATGCGCCCTCCTTCAGACCGATAGGCAACACTTCTCAAACAATCGAAACAGCTCTAAATATCGGGGGAGGGTCACCCCCCTTACCTTACCCCGATCACCGGCGACAACCTTTCGGCCCATCACTAGTATTGCCCTCGAAACAGTGCGCACCTGTTCTCACACTTTAATCGCATAAATTTCGAGGTTACAAAATGTTTAACAAAAAACACGCATCTGCTTTCACATGCAACACCTATGAGCCATACAATCCCGCCGATAGCTCAAACCCATTTATAACACCTGCCGCAGCCTTTTCTCACCTGATGAGCAACCCTCTTGATCCCCAACATTGTATTGACGTATTCCAATACCAGTTCGATACGCTGGCCATTCAAAGCACGCTAGGCGCAATGGCCAATGTATTTTCTGACGCCCTATATCAGGAAATTTCCAACTTGCACAAAAATCTGGATCACCCGTTTCCATTATTAGACGCTGGTAACCTTTTGGATGGTAATTTACTGTGCCACAAAGGTGCCATATATCACTGGGCTGTAGAAAAATTCGATTATGAAATTCCAGAGTGGCGATGCTTTTTTGAAAAATCTTCACTAATGCTAAACGATCACCATTCCAACCAAAGCGTAGAGGGAGGAATGGGCCATGAGTGAAGCCAAAGACCCCACTGCCCATCCAGAAACCACGCCAAAAATCACCCCAGAAGAGACAAATGTAGTATCGCCGAAACTGCCGAAACCCAGTATTGGCGGTTTCGACGGTACCGAAATAGCGGCCGACCAGTTTTCTGAACAGCTCAGCTACGCCATCGACATGAGTAGAGCGAGCCTTCAGTTGGCCGCGGATATTCATAAAAACATCGGTACTGAATTTATTCCTGAGCCTATGGAAAAGGTTCAGCGGTTCGATGCGCCTGGAAAGCGTACAAACAATAAAGCCTGTTGGGTGTATTTTCACCCTTCGGGGGCCTATGCGCGTTATGGCAGCCACATCACAGGTGAAAGGTTTACCTGGCGGGCCGATGATTTTGAAGTCATGGACACAGAAGAGCAGTTAAAAATACGAGCCGAGATCGCACAAAGCATCGATGAAAGCCGAAAAAAGCGGGATCGGGCTCAAATTAAAGCTGCCAAAACAGCCAATTTTATAGTGGCCACGGCTGAACCGGCAAAACCATCTCACCCGTATTTACTCAAGAAGCGGGTGACCCGGCACAACCTGCGTCAAAGTGGTGATGTGTTAATTGTCCCCCTGTTTGATAGCAATAAAGAAATTTGCAACGTACAGCGCATCTATCCTGACGGCACAAAACGCTTTCTCGCTGGAGGCCGTGTTACAGGTCTTTATGCAACGATAGCTGAACCATTCACCACAGACACGCTGTACGTCTGCGAGGGCTGGGCTACTGGAGCCACGCTCCATGAAGAAACCGGGCACCCGGTTGTGGCTGCCATGAATGCAGGCAACTTGCTTGCCGTTTGTACTGATATGGCGTTGAAAGCGCCTGCTGGGGTGCAGATTGTTGTTGCTGGAGATAATGATCATCGCACTGAGGGTAACCCCGGGTTAACTAAAGCCTTAGCGGCTTCTGAAGCCACTGGCGCTATGTATGCTTACCCTAACTTCCCATGCAATTACAAAGATTGTCGCTGTACCGATTTCAACGATGGCGCTAATTGTTGTCACGCAATTTTGGAGGCGGCCAATGATTAGCCCTAAGAATATTGCGATAAAACCTGTTGCTACGGTGAAGGCCCCTCTGCCCTTGGTGTCGACACTGCCAAATGTCGAGAAACTATCTAAGAAAATGCTGCCTCCACAACTGTGCGATTACATCTTTGATGTTGCTGAGCGTACACAATGCCCGCCTGAATATGTTGCGGTGTCCAGCATCGTTGCACTATCAGCAGTCGTCGGAAACAAATACGCCATCATGCCAAAGCAGCACGACAATTGGGAGGTGTGCGTTAACCAATGGGGCGCGGTTATTGGGCCACCGTCAGCCATGAAATCTCCGGCACTAAAAGATGCTATTCGTCCGATTATTGAGCTGGAAAAAGAAAATGCTGAGATTCAGCAAATTGGTATTGAAGAGCACATGCATCTTACCGAGCTAACAAAGGCAAACATGGCAGGGTCAAAGAAAGAAGCTGCCGCACTGCTCCAGGATGGCCGGAAAGATGAGGCCTTGGCGATGATGAAGGAATCCCAGTTCGATCAAGAGCCTCCGTCCTTGCAGCGCTATATTGTCAACGATGCCTCGGTAGAAAAGTTAGGCGAACTGCTTAACGAGAACCCTAACGGTATGTTATTGAATCGTGATGAGCTGTCTGGCTTTTTTGCCAAGCTGTCACAGGAAGATAGCCAAATGGATCGCGCCTTCTACCTTGAGTGCTTCGATGGAAATGGTCGGTTCACCTACGATCGCATTGGCCGAGGCACAATCATCATCGAGAACTGTATGCTCAGCGTACTGGGCGGCATTCAACCCAGTAAAATCGCCAAATTAATTCGGTTAGCGATTAGCGGTCAAGCAGATGACGGCCTTGTTCAGCGGCTCCAGTTAGCCGTTTGGCCAGACCCCGTTGGCAACTGGCAGTGGAAGGATCAGGCGCCTAATCAGGAAGCCTACGCGGCCTACCGAGACACTGCTAGGGCATTCCACAACTTGAAATCGAACGATGCTGACGGTGGCTCTAAGCTATTGAGGTTCACGCCTGATGCACAGGCATTATTCGCCGGCTGGATGACAAACCTTCAGGCTGATATTCGTAACAGCGATTACCATCCGGTGATACAAAGCCATTTCGCAAAGTCACCTAAGGCTATAGCAGGGCTCGCTTTGTTGTTTGAACTGATCGAGGGTGGGCGTACTGAGGTTGGAACGGCTGCTACTGCCAAAGCTTTGAAGTGGGCAGCGTTTCTTAAATCACACGCCTTGCGCTTATACAGCATATCCACCAGCTCAGCCATGGACAGCGCAAAGTTGATACTGAGTCGACGTTCTAAGTTAAAGCCAGCATTTACAGCGCGTGAAATTCGCCGAAAGGGCTGGGCGGGGCTAACGGAGCCTGCAGACGTTGTTGATGCCGTTGATACGCTTATCGACCACAACTATTTGATTGAGCTAAAACCACCACCAGGTCCATCAGGGGGCCGTCCAACAACCCAGTATCGCTGGAGCCCGGCCATCGAGCAAAAAGTGTAAATTCCGTCATTTTCGATGCCGCCGTTACCGCCAATACCCGTGCCTAGTTTCGGCGGTTATGGCGGCATCTAATGCCGGCACGGAGCTCTAAACACAATTCGATCTGCACCCGCATTTTCTGGGCCTTCACCCGCCCGCTACATATAAATTATTTAGGAAATATTATGAAAACCAAATCTGATCAGTTCAAATTAGACATTGCTGATATCGTAAGAATGAACCTACCCAATCTGTCCCGTGGTCAAGAGTACCAAGCCAAAGAAATATACGGCATTGAGTTATGGGTTGAGATGGCAGCCTGCAATCAACGTCAAGCAGGACGTGTAATCAACCAGCTGGTCACCGACAAGCATTTACCCTTCACATTCGTTAGACAGGAATCAAATCGTTCTCTTACTTACGCCCTGATTTAAATACGTACAAAAATCATTACGGCCAAACCAACAGGCTTAGCCGCTAACCTTGAGCGCCGTATTTTATAGCAACTGGATAACCGTCTAGCGCTTACAAATACGACCGCTCCCCCTAATTAACTGCTCAAAAAAAATCATGGCAACACATGAGGAATCCCCATGCCAAAAATTCTGCTTACCACCACTTTCATCAATAACGGGCTCACCTGCCCGGCACCAAAAAACCGCATCGAATACTGCGACACAACGTTTCCCGGCCTTTATATCGAGGTTCGTTCAACCAGCCCCGGCCATGGTACTTATTACCTTCGCTATAAA
>Ga0105356_10006364_pt1 | contig 11024 bp, 11 predicted proteins | sample GOMGulsemesocosm_3_FD_83502 | JGI IMG/M metagenome (GOLD analysis project Ga0105356, IMG submission 83502) | Methane-oxidizing microbial communities from mesocosms in the Gulf of Mexico - GOM9D Gulf of Mexico | ecosystem: Environmental > Aquatic > Marine > Cold seeps | place: Gulf of Mexico...
CTAAATATTCATTATTCGCCCCACGCCAAAATTCACTTTCTGTTTTCAGAGAGATGGGTAATAAAACCCCAACATTTGATTCTGCCCGCATATAAAAACGTACTTTCTCATGCGCTAGCAGGGTGATAGGAATAGCGTAATTGCGGTAATTAAATGGCCTCTCAATAAATGTTACGTTATTGCCTAACTGCCATTCTAGAACACCCGCATTGGCATCCATACGGTAAACCGATAAGCGATGTAAACCAGGATTATCGATTTCTAAAATACGCTCTGCCTGATAGCTTTCGACATTAGCAACGTCAAAACGTACCCAAGCTCCCTGCGCCAAATTCCCTAAATTTAATGGATATTGCTTAGCGGGTTGCCAGCGAGATTCATCAAAAGCCCTAATACGCTCTAAGTCATAGTGAGTTTGATCTTCAATCACGTACTCAATAGCCACAATATCAATGGATACCTGTTGTGAAATATTATTTGCCAACGCATACCCTGTATTCGCCAAACAAAAAAGTACTATCAAAATCTGTCTAATCAGCAACAAAATACTTCCTCAATGTGTTACCCAATACTTACCAACGTTACTACAAGTAACGCAACAGCAGAATAAATGTTACGTCAGGCTAAGATAAAAGTAAGTATAGCCACTACATACCCTCTATATAGACATCATATAGCCATTACATCACAATTAATTCAACTGGCATTTTATTTGCATAATATTTCAATTACTAAAAATAATAATAGCGAACCGGTAAGTCACTATGATTCAAAGTTCAATTTCAGTTGCCTTAATCCGCCCTCTTATTGATGCGGCCGGGAATAAAACGAGCAGTATAGATCCATCCTCTCCATTAGATGCTCGGCTAATGAAATTACTCAAGGATCCCGATGCTCGCATTTCAATTTCTGATGCCGATGCGTTGATCAACAACTTAATCCGGTCCAGCAATCAAAGCTCTTTGTGTGTCTACGCAGCACAAAAAGCGGCATCTCAAAGCAGTTGCCAATTACAACACCTTTTCTTATGCTCCAATACTCTAAGAGAAGCCCTATATTACCTTGAGAAGTTCTCTGCACTGCTATGCGACGGTTTAGAAATAAACGTTACCCGTACTCGTGACAACATTATCAAGGTAAAATTACCGGTAAACGAGCAAAGCTATTTATCTCAAGAGCGCTATCGCAGCGAACTATTAGTTGGCATTTTACTAAGCTGGCTAAAGCAACTTTGCGGTAATGAAATGGAAATTAACGGCATCAACCTGCCTTTCCCTCAACCTAGCTATGTCAGTGATTACAATAATTACTGGAAAAGCACTACTAGCTTTAATTCCGAAGAATGCTCAATTCAATTCCAAGCCAAATTTTTAGACCAAGGTTTGCACAATACCAATCCGCACATCTTAAATATGATCAAACGAGATGTGGAAGAACAATATAAGAAACTAACCCGCTCTGGCTCGCTTGCCGATAGAATTAAACGCGCCCTAGAGCAAGACAAGCTAAGCCTTAAAGCCAACCAACAAATTGTTGCAGAGCACTTTCATATTAGTGCTCGCACCCTAAACCGTCACCTACAAAAAGAAAACACCTCACTAAAACAAGTTGTTACTGAGTGCCGCGTGCACAAAGCCAAGAAACTTTTATTAGAAAGTGAGTTAAGTATCGAGCAGATCGCACTTCAACTAGGTCTGTCCGGACGCCGCACACTCGATAGAATATTCATTAAACAAACTCAAGACAGCCCTGCTCAGTACCGTAATAAACAAAAACACAGTTCCGATATTGAAAACCACTCCAACCTAGCCGTTGCTGCAGGTTAAATTAGCCCAAGTTAAGCCAAGCCTAATAATCGAGCCTTCATTACTGATGCAACCGTCATTGCATCGGTAATTTCGCCCTTCATCACCTGTGCAAACACCTGTTCAAAGGGTAGTCGCTGAACCTGTATATCTTCAGTTTCTTCAAGCGCCATTTCTCCAGGCCGCAAACCCCTAGCGATAAAGGTAAAACCTTCTTCCTGAGTAATAGAATTACTCAAATGCATTTTCAATACTTGTTGCCAATCCTCAGCAAAATAACCCGTCTCTTCTTTTAACTCTCGTTGCGCACATTGCAAACAAGACTCTCCGACCGGTGCCCCCCCCATAGGGAGCTCCCAATGGTATTGCTGCAGTGGATAACGAAATTGACCCACCAATAACGTATCGCCATTTTCAAATAACGGAAGGATAGCCACGGCACGATTCTTAAAATTCACCGTACCATAAATCCCTTTATTCCCCGCGGGGTTGAGCACCTGATGCTCTTCTATACGTATCCAAGGGTTATCGTATTTCACATCAACAGATAATGTTTTCCAAGGATTATAGCTCATGATTACGCCCCTTATTCGAATCCCCACCTGACTGCCAAGATTGGTAGACATAATAAATCATTAAAAACGCCATACCGGCAATAACACCCAACAAGTGTGCATTGGCCTCAACCCGCCCGCCAATCGCTCCGATCAGTGCCATATCATCATACCAAGGACTCTGCTCCCAGATTACTTTAGCGATAATAATAGTTAAAAAACTAAAAGCGATGCGTCGACTGTAATAGCCAGAGATAAAGGGCGCTACAAGTAAGAGGCCATGCAATACCCCAGACAAGCCGACATAACGCTGTAAATAATCAGCGTAAAAATACAAGCCGACACCGACAACCGACACACACCAAAGCAGCAATATCACACCCAGTAAATTATTAAGAAACTTACCGGCAATATAAGCCAACAGCACTAGACCCATAGCATTGCCGAGCATGTGCGTCAGTGACAAATGAACAAAATGAGCACTGAACAAGCGCCAGAATTGGCCCGTTACAATCAGCTCCCGATCATACATTAACCAATGAGAACTAAGGGGCTCGAGCAAAGAGAGTATTAAGATAGAAAAGAGTAAGACAATATAAAACGAATAGTCGCGCATCCTGCGTCCTATAAAAATAAAAAGCAGTATAAGCTAAGAATACTTGCTCTCCCTAGCAGTAAAAGTAATCATCATAATGAGTAGCAAAAAAACAACCGAGTCTAAACCTACAAAAAATAGCGCACCTACTGAAGTCGCTGACTCAGCGATCGACATATCCATTTTTTTAGGAACCTGATAATTGAATGTTTGCTGCTGATTGGCAACCAATAAGCGCTGATTGAAATCGAAATTCACTTTCTGATATCCTGAGCTCGTCAATGTGTGACTTTGACCACTAACCTCCCCCTTAGTATCAATACTAAAGGGACGACCCACAACGGTTTGTACGTCTAACTGCAAATACACTTTAGGACTGCCTGATACATCCACAGGGTCCGTAAATGAAATACGATTCCAGCCCGGCGTTATCTCGTGCTGTTGCTGACTATAAATAACATCATTCGCCAGACCTGAATCTAAAGAGACAAACAAAGTTACATCCGCAGAGCCATGGCCATGACTAAATATATCCACCCCATGCACCCAAGCCATATCTTGATTGGTATCAAAAGCCAACATACTCACACCGCGACCCGCATTCTTGCCCCAAGCGCTGCCAATACCGCCATCATCAAAACCTAAATTATCCCCTAGGGCTTGATAGGGTAAGGTCAATAGACCCGTCACCTGATCAGCCACACGAATACTGGATATCTCAACGCCACTATTATTGCCATGATAATCTGAACTCGTCGGCATTGAAGATGAGCCAAAATAATCTTGTCCGTAGGCATCATTATAGACATCCAAACGATCACCTCTATTCTCTAGCTGATCAAGATCACTACGGCCATCAGCTTCCTCTATATCGACCAGCTTATGCTCAGCCACATCATTTTGAGGACCTCCATTACCATAGCCTACCCAATCATCGATATGAGAAATCAACAAGCCATGCCCCGGAAGCGCTTTATCTAAGTTTGAATTAGTTCGATATTCCAATAGAAAATGCTCCCCATGACGGAAAGGGTCCAGCCAAATCCGCATGGCTTCTGGCCCTTGACTGGTGCTTTTTAAACTAAATTCTAAAGCATCACCCGCAACGTCTTGAGGCACTATAAAACCCGCCTTTACTTTTGACCATGCCATCATATGAGCAGGTGAACTTCCTGAAAATCCACCACTACTATTCCAACTGCCTAACCCCATCAACCCCCACCGGCCAATGCCATTTGAATCCCCTTGGCGATCATATAGATCAGGCAATGAAAATAACAAGTGCCCCATTTCATGACTGATTATGCCTATGGTCGCTAGATGATTTTGATGGCGCTCACCAAACATTGCGAAACTCGTTAATGAAACCCCATCAAATGAGGCCGTTATTTCTGCTTTATGAGCCCATACATTAGGTTTTGGTGCTGCCGATCCGCCATAGGCATTCTCATAACCTGCGACGATTAAAACAATCGCTAACTCACTGGATGACAAGTAGCGGTCAGAGTTTTTGTCATACTGTTTTAAATCGATATATTCATCCGCCAAGGCCATCGCATCTCTCACTAGATTGAGACTAGCGGTGCCATAACTGGCCCCAAAACTAGGATGATCATACGGTAAACGCACATCAATAATACCGTCAGACGGCTGACCCTGAGACTCATTGACTGGCTGAATTAAAAAATGTTGATACGAATTTTCGAGATAATAGTTGGCTACACTCTCAACCCCACCCTCAGTAGAGAACATCAAGCTCTGAAAGGCATCACGACCATAACTAAACTCTTGATTTTTAAAAGAAACCCGAAGCAATAATACATTTTGCTTGCTAGAAGGTGATACTGACGATGGCACTAACGCAGAAGCCTCTGACGAAGAAGCCGTTAACGAATAGTTTTTTGGTTGTGAGTTGCTAGAGTAAACAGCCTTAGTTATTCTGCTTACGTTCACGCCAATCAAATCAGGCTCAGCCATATCCTCAATAGATATTCCAATTGTCTGAGCCCAAGCAAGCTGCATAAACAATAGAGATATAATAAAAAACAAACGCGATAAATGAAGCATGAACTACCTAATAACTGAGTGCTATATACTCAATCTAGGTAACAAACGTTCATTCATCCGCGATAATTACAAATCAAAACCACACAGCATATTTATGACACTGAACAAGTGTTTATGCGTCAATATGCAGCATTGTCAGCATTACGTTCATTGCCGACGTCAAAAATAGTTACAGCTTCTCACTCTGCGTTACGAACTCTACAACCCGCCTCTCCATCCAATATCCCTGCCGCCTATTTAACTCAATAAAACCTACATGGCCACCAGACTTAGGGACTTCCAATGTAAGATTCGGATTATCACGCGCTGCTTGATAGGGAAAACACTCCTGCGGTAAAAAAGGATCATTTTCAGCATTGACTAATAAGCTAGCAACACGAATATCTTTTAATACCGGTTTACAACTGCTTTTCTCCCAATAGTCAGCTGCACTTTCAAAACCATGAATGGGAGCTGTATAACGATCATCGAATTGCTGAAAGTTCGTCACTTCATGATAATCCTCAGCGCTTATATGCCCTGGAAAATCGATAGCCTTAGCTTCTACCTTTCTTCTTAAATCCTTAAGAAAGCGCCACATAAATATCTTATTCTTACTTTCAGCCAACCGGCTCGCACTTGCGGATAGGTCACAAGGTACCGAAAAAGCGCAAACGGATTTGATGTAAGGTGCTATTTTTCGACCTTGGCGCCCTGCATATAAAAGACTTAAATTGCCCCCCATACTGAAGCCGACCAAATGAATTGATTGATAGCCTAAACCATGAGCATGCTTAATAACACGCTGTAAATCATCCGTTGCACCACTGTGATAAAAGCGCAGGGTTTTATTCATCTCCCCCGAGCATGAGCGGAAATTCCAAGCTAAAGCATCCCAGCCTTGCTGATTGGCCTCTCGTACGACCCCCGCAACATAGGGACGCCGCGAATGCCCCTCAAGACCATGAGAAATAATTAATAATGTTCTTACCGCGGGATCTCCCTCTGAATCACAGCGACTCCAGTCCAGATCTAAAAAATCACCATCACCGGTAGTCAATCGCTCACGTTGAAAATGGCTGCAATCAAGACGACGCATCAAGGTAGGCAAAATACTTTGCACATAGCCATTGGCTAATAAGAATGGGGGGCGATATTGGCTATCAATAACCGGCATAGTTAAGCTCTCATAATGAAGGCTTAGACTAGCAGAAGAGAAATTCTAATGGGGGAATATTTGGCAAAAAGGCTTATTAAACTATTTAATAAAAAAACTCATTTCTAAAAGCGGCTATTAAGATATTCCAAGATAGTAGTACCGGAATACAGCCAGCGAGTTTCTTTACCATTACGCCCTTCAATGCGCAAACAAGGCACTCTAAACTCACCACCATGAATTAACTCATTACGGTAAGCATTAACGCGATTAACATCTTTTTCAACAATGCGCAGACCCAGCTGCATACAGCGACGCTTTATCTTGATGGAGGTTGGGCAGGTTTTACAGAAATACAACTGAATTCGACGGGATTCACGATCAAGTGACGACTGCTCTTCTGCTGTGCGCTCAACTGGCTTTACTTTAAACCAGTGATCAGCAAACATTAAGCAAATACCCTGCATGCGATGTGTAACAGACATTTAACAGATCCAACAACCAAGCCAATACAACTGGCGGGCTATTCTACAAACTAAATCACAAAAATCTAGCACTATTTGTAGGGTTTCTGAATTAACCCAACATTGTTAGCATTAAGCTTGATTTAAATCTGTTTCAAACCCGACTGCTGAATCAATAGCATCAATAACGACGCCGAAATAACAGTAAATATAAGCAAAATCCGCATACGACGACAAAAAGGGCAATCCTTTACCCGCTTCTTCAATACACTCATTGAATCGCTTTATTACGAGAGAAGGAAGGAAGGCTGCCAAATTCATCCCAATGCATCCAAATCGCTTCGGCCTTACCTACGATATTTTTCTCAGGTACAAAAGACATTTCCTCACCGGTAGCAGGGTTGCGCCATAAACGACTATCAGAACTACGGCCGCGGTTATCCCCCATCATAAAGTAATGCCCTTCTGGGACAGTCCACTCACCTTCTGGCCCAATATTTGCCCCAGGTGTCCATTGAACTTCATGGGTCCCAGTATCAAGAGTTTCTTCTAACAAATATTTAACTGGTCTATGTTTAGGCTCGGCCGAAACTACCTCAATACTTTTTTCTTCACCATTAATAATTAACTGGCCGCCTTTATAAACAACATGATCTCCTGGTAAACCGATAACACGCTTAATAAAATAACGCTTATCGTGGGGCGGGAAGAAAACCATCACATCACCGCGCTGAGGCTCATTATTAGGGATCAGTAAGTTACGGAATACTGGCATGCGTAAACCATAATGAAACTTACTCACCAGAATAAAATCGCCTTTAATTAAGGTCGATTCCATGGAACCAGAAGGGATTTGAAAAGGTTCGGCAACAAAAGAACGTAAAACAAATACCACGAGTAAGACTGGAAAAAAGGATTTTGATTGCTCAATCCAAACCGGCTCTTTCGCCGCCTTCTCTAACGTTTCTTTACCACTGCCCTGTCCATCTAAACGATCAACATCCGCTAAGCGCTTAGGTAAAAAAACAAATTTGTCGGCCAAAGCAACCAAACCAGTCACGACGGTTAGTACCATCAAAATAAGGGGGAAATCGATATCCATAAGCTAAATTTCAAATCACATTGTTATTTAAGAAAATTGTAAGAGAGGCATTGTAACCACAGCTACGCAGCATGGCTAGCGCCCCGGTGGACTATATCCAGAGAATTGTTGCGCAATATCAGCCGCGTAGTTATCCGTCATGCCGGCAACATAATCCAAAACTCGCATATAGGCTTGATACTGAGTCCAATCAGCTCTGGGCGCACTCGGGCCCATCATTTCCAGAACACGGCTATTACGAAACGTTGAATGCCCTGTGTCTATCAATTCTTTAGCCGCCTGCAAAAATGCAGTCAATAAGTTTGCTAGGGTTGAATAAGCACCAACTTCAATCGCCGTTTTGCGCGGATCTTTAAAAATCCGTTCTTTGGCTAATAATTTTGCCGATCTAATCGCATCTCGGACAACGTCTGGGCAATGGTCGCTCAACTCACCCACAAGGGTGCCTGCTAATAAGGCCTGATGATTATCTAAAAATGTCTGACTTGCCGCCTCGACCATTTTTTCCATCGCCTTTCCACGCAGCATCGACAAACGACGACGTTCATTATCCGCTAGATCCAACTCCCCTTGATACTGTGACCATTCATCGGCGATTAACGGCTTTAATATTTCTTCGACTTCTGGGTATCTTAAAATCCCCATTTCAATGCCGTCTTCTAAATCAATCAAGCCATAACAAATATCATCGGCTATTTCCATCAGGTATACCAAGGGATGGCGGCACCACTTATTGTCTTGCTGTGGGATTAAGCCAAGATCATCAGCAATGCTTTTTAAAATGGAGATTTCACTTTGAAAGCAGCCAAATTTATTGGCTTTATTGCCTGTCTTCGAAGCATGTTCAACCGTCCAGGGGTATTTCAAAAACGTTCCTAGCGTTGCTTGCGTTAAACGCATTCCGCCACTGAATCTATGATATTCAACCTGAGTAATGATACGAAAACCTTGAGCATTACCCTCAAAAGTTTGTAAATCGGCTTTTTCTAAATCACTTAATCCTGCTAACAAATAGGCATTACTAGGATCTAAAAACCAATGCCTTATCGCATCTTCACCGGTATGACCATAAGGTGGATTGCCAATATCATGCGCTAAACACGCAGCCTGTAAGATGGCCCCCACATCCGCGGCACTGATATTGTCGGGAAAACCTGAGCTAGGATCTGCCTTTAAACCTTCTGCAACACGAAAACCCAAGCTGCGCCCAACACAGCTTACCTCTAGACTATGGGTTAAGCGGCTATGAACATGATCATTTTCAGATAATGGATGGACTTGTGTCTTGCGATCCAAGCGACGAAAAGCGCTGGAAAAAACGATACGATCTTGATCTTTATGAAAGGGTGAACGGCCATATTCATAATGACTCGTCACTTCACCAATGCGTAATGGTTGTAGCAGGCGTGGCCAATCCATCTTGTTCATAAGTCTAAATACCCTATCGCTCTAATTAATAATTAACGGTTACAAAGTTTAGTCTAGATGAACTCGTGCTTACGACGGTATTTATGAGCTGGATAAGTTCCTAAAAGACGAACATCTTTAGCAAAAAAATCCAATTCATCTAAAGCACGCTGCATACTTTTTTGCTGCGGATGGCCAGCGAGATCAATATGAAAATGACTGGCTTCCATTGTGCCACCATCCATATAACTCTCTAGCTTAATCATATTGATACCATTGGTCGCGAAACCACCCAAAGCTTTATAAAGCGCCGCCGGAAGATTACGCACCGAAAACAACACACTCGTGATATATCCCTGATGCCCTTGATAATCAGTGGCTTTAACACTTTTTCCAAGCACAATAAATCGGGTCGTATTGCCACTAATATCCTGAAAGTTCTCGGCAACAATATTCAAGCCATACAAGTGCGCCGCTAAAGACGAAGCAATCGCCCCATGAGTTTCTTGACCCTTACTCGAATGAGCTACATTCTTTTTGCTAGCGAGATCTTTTGCCGATAGAGCCGTATCTACCGCCGCAATCGCTTTTATATTCAGTTTGTCTAAATGATCAAAACATTGAGCTAAGGCTTGAGGATGTGATGATACGGTCTCAATCTGTGCGAGCTCCACCCCGGGTAGAGCCAATAAACAATGATTCACCGGTTCAAAATGCTCAGCCACAATTTGTAAGTGCGTTTTAGGCAGCAGCCGATAGATTTCCTCTACACGCCCAGCGGTAGAGTTTTCTAACGGAATCATAGCAAATTCTGCAGTTTCATCTTCGACCATAGCGATCGCTGATTGAAAATCCTCACAGGCAAATGCTTTATGATCGGGGAAAACAGTTTTACAGGATAAGTGAGAATAAGCGCCTTCGACTCCCTGATACGCGACAATAGCTTCAATAGCCTTCTTCGGTTTAATAGCCACGAATGGAATTTCCTTTAATTGAAGATATTAACAGTGTACTCCAGAGACCTACCGATAACTAAAAGAAACTGCTAGCTAAATTCTTTATAACCTTTTGTGACCAAGTATTGATATTCCTAAAATTTTACGTTATTTTTTGTAAAAAGCACCTGAGAATAATAATAAATGAGTAGTGTGCCCTTGAATTTAAGCTATGACTTAGTATTAGAAACGTCAGGCATCCGTGCTATCAGCCATTTCAGTAATAGCCGCGAAAGCCTATCACCCCAAGAACGTTTGAAACAAGTTCAATTCCAAGCTAAGCATTTTGTTGAAGACTTTAAAATGGTCAATCAACAAATTCAGTTCTTACAGACGTTTGACCTCGTCTCTGTGCCCTATCCGGTTAAATCTGCCTTTGGTAATGCAACGAGTCTAATCAACCCATATTTATACGTTACTAATCGTTTAATGGTTATCCAGTTTTCGACACATGCTGGGACCAAAACGCTATTATTTTCCCCCTCTGACTTACCCGCCAATATTAAAACCCCTTATTTCCAGCGCTTCCGTCGGCTAATGGGAAGATTTAAAAACACCCTACAACCACTGCTCACGCCAATACACAGTACCGTTGAGCAAGCTTTAGAAAGCATTAATTTAAAGCCTGAACAGATAGATTTCATTTGTTACGATCATCTTCATACTCAAGATATTCGAAAATGGCTTGGCAGCTTTGAACAACCTGCTTATTTCCCTAACGCAAAGCTCTTAGTCATGCATCAAGAATGGGAAGCGGTTAAAGATTTACTGCCCCTACAAAACCACTGGTACTGCCCAGACGGCGTCGATGGAATTGATCCCAACAAAATAATCCCCCTACATAGCAGCATCATGCTTGGGGATAGCCTAGCGTTAATTCATACCCCAGGTCATACTCAG